>TARA_B100001121_G_scaffold245846_1_pt1 | contig 77970 bp, 73 predicted proteins | sample TARA_B100001121 | Tara Oceans TARA_B100001121 (sample SAMEA2622817) | marine metagenome | biome: marine biome (ENVO:00000447); feature: surface water layer (ENVO:00002042); material: "saline water (ENVO:00002010), including plankton (ENVO:xxxxxxxx)" | depth 5 m
AAAAAAATATGAACAAAACTTTTGAAAGCCTAAAAAATTATATTATTGAAGCTGATACAAGCATATCCGACTTGCTTGATCTCTACATTAAAAAATCAGCAGAATTAGATAGAGTTAACCAACTTACAGAAGATCTATCAAAAAAATTATTAGAAAGTGAAAATATTAATAGAGAAGCTAGGAAAGAAATAGAATCGTTAATTAATTATGTTAAAAATAATTAGGGTAAAAAATGGGAAATATATCCATTGAAATTAATAATAGAGAATTTTTAATCGCTTGCACTGACGGCGATGAAGATAAAGTGAGAAATCTCGCTTTGAAATTTGCTAGCAGAGTTAAGAGTATAAAAGAAAGAGTTGGAGAACTTGATCAACAAAGACTTTTTTTATTGGCTGGTATTTTAGCAGAAGAGGAAAATCAAGAATTAAATGATAATTTAAGTATTGATGAAATGACTGGAATTTTAAAAGAAATCACAAAAAAAATAGAAAGTAATATTGATAAATAATTTTAATGCTAATAAAAAGCCAATTATATGTCAAAAGATATTTCACGAGAAAAAGATAAATTAAGACTACTGTGGAAAGAGAAAAGAAAAAAGTTATCTCTTAATTTCTCATATGAATATAAGAAATATTTTATTAAAAATTTTAAAAAAGCCATTGGTATTTTTGAAAACAAAATTATTGCTGGTTACAATCCCATAAATCATGAGGTAGATTGTATAAATTTACTAAACTTTGCTTCAAAGCAAGGATCTAAAATAGCTCTTCCTTATGTAAAGAAGAATAAAATTATAGAATTTAGAGAATGGAGTAATACAGAGCCTTTAGTAAGAGATACTCTAGGTATATTATCTCCCTCATCAGAAAAAATTGTAATACCGGATGTTATTATAATTCCATTGTTATGTTTTGACTTAAATGGTACTAGACTTGGCATGGGTCAAGGTATTTATGATAGAAGTCTTCCATTTTTTGAGTTAAGTGATAAATATGGGCTTGCATTTTCTGCTCAGGAAACGAATAAGTTAATTACAGAACAGCATGACTTTTTGATTGACGGAGTAATTACAGAAAAAAAATTTTTGAGTTTTGAAAGGAAGAAAAATTGAGAATATTATTTTTGGGCGATATTGTTGGCAGATCTGCTAGAGACTGTGTGATAAAAAAAATGCCAGATATCAGAAGAGATTTTTCTCTCGATTTTGTAATAGTAAATGGTGAAAATGCTGCTGGTGGATTTGGGATAACAGAAGATATTTGTGAAAAACTTTTTTCTTCTGGAGTTGATTGTATTACAACCGGAAATCATGTTTGGGATCAGAGAGAGCTCTTAAAGTATATTGATAATGAAGATAGGCTTCTTAGGCCTATTAATTTCCCAAGCGAAACACCTGGCAAAGGCTTGAATATTTTTCCAAATCAATTTGGGCGTATTCTTGTTGTAAATGTAATGGGTAGACTTTTTATGGACTCATTGGATGATCCATTCTCAGCTATTGAGAGAGTATTATCAGAAAATCAATTAGGTGAAAATTGTGAGGCTATAGTTATTGATATTCATGCAGAAACTACCTCAGAAAAAACTGCTATGGGTCATTTTTGTGATGGGAAGGTTAGCTTGGTTGTAGGCACTCATACACATATACCTACTGCAGATTACCAGATTTTACCATATGGAACCGCGTATCAAACTGATGCAGGAATGTGCGGAGATTATGACTCTGTAATAGGAATGGAAAAAACTGAACCTATTAGAAGGTTTGTTGAAAAAACACCAGGCGGTAGATTTAATCCTGCTCAAGGTGAACCAACCCTATGTGGAGTTATTATCGAAACTTCAACTGATGGGTTGAGTGAATCAATTGAACCGTTTAGAATTGGAGGTATTCTGTCTCAAACTAAGAAACAATAATTAATTAAAGATAGAATTATAAAGAGTTTAGAAAATGGCAGGGCATTCCAAATTTAAAAATATACAATTTAGAAAAGGCGCTCAAGATAAGAAGAGAGCTAAGATTTTTGCGAAAATTTCTAAAGAAATTACTGTTGCTGCCAAGCTTGGGCTACCCGATCCAAATGCTAACCCTAGATTACGTTCAGCTATTGCTCTTGGTAAAGCTCAAAATATGCCAAAGGATAATATAGAAAGGGCAATAAAAAAGAGCTATGACGAAAATGGTGAAAATTATGAGTCTGTAAGATATGAGGGTTTTGGTATCGAGGGAGTTGGTTTAATTGTAGAAACTCTAACAGATAATAGAAATAGAACTGCAGGTGATATTAGATCAGTTTTTTCAAAACATGGCGGGAATCTTGGCGAGACTGGCTCTGTTAGTTTTATGTTTAATCATTTAGGCATTGTAAAATTCCCAAAATCAGCTGGTAATTTTGATGATATTTTTGAAATTGCTACTGATGCAGGTGCGCTTGACTGTGATTTAATAGAGGATGAGTATGAGATTTCATGCTCTACAGATGATCTGCATCAAGTTGCTGAAAATATCGAAAAAAAACTTAGTTGTGATATTACATCACAGTTAACCTGGAAACCTTCAAACCAGATACCTTTAAATAAAGAAAAGGCTATTAAAGTAATAGAAATGATTGAAGTTTTAGAGGACCATGATGATGTTCAAGAGGTTTTTGCTAATTTTGATTTGCCTGATGAGGTTCTCAATGAATTACAATAGGAAGCTCTCTTAAAATGCCCTCACCACAAAAAGTAAAGGGAAAGTCATTTGAAAATGCAAAAGCAAAATTTTTAACAGAAATTTATGGTGAAAAATTTATAAGGGTGCCTACTTCAGGTGCCTTTTTAGGTGGGCAAAATTATGATAGAAGACACACAATGTCGCAAGGTCAGATTATGGCATTTAAAGGGGATATAATACCCCCTGATGATTGGGTTTATTTCAATTGTGAATGTAAATTTTATAAAGATTTTAAATTTCATTTATTATTTAATGAGTCTAAGGTTTTGGATGGTTGGATTGAAGAAACTTTAGCTACAGCCAATGAGAATGACTTAAATATTATTTTTATGAAATTTAATAATATTGGCGAATATGTTGCTTATCAGAGACGTGAAAAATTTAAAGTTAAAAATTTTGTTTCATATTCAAAGGGATGGAATTTTACATCCCATGAAAATTTTTGGAATGATTATAATATTGATAAAATAAGAGATAGATCTAAGGGAATTAGCCTTTAAATAATAAACAACTTTTAAAAATTTTATGAAAAATAACAAATTAATAAAAGATTTACCCGAGGTAAAACTTTTTAACAAATTTATTAGTGATAAACCTATTGCTCTTGCTGTATCAGGAGGCCCTGACTCAACTGCAATGATGCAGATTGCAGCTTTTTCAAAGAAAATAGAAAAAAACAAAGTAACAGTTCTAGTAGTTGATCATGGGCTTAGAAAAGAGTCAAAAGATGAAGCAAGATTAGTTAGTAAAAACGCAAAATTATTGGGTTTCAACTCAAAAATTCTTAGATGGGAAGGCACGAAACCAAAGACACGTATTCAAGAAATTGCAAGAAAAACAAGATATAGGTTGATGACCACTTGGTGTAAAAAAGAAGGAATTGAGAGACTTTTTCTTGCTCATCATCTTGATGATCAAGTAGAAACTTTTTTAATGCGATTGGGGAAAGGTTCGGGTGTAGATGGATTAGCTGTAATGAATTTTTTAACTGAAATTTCCTCACTTCAATTAGTTAGACCTTTTCTAGAAATACCTAAGAATAGATTTTTAGATATACTAGATCATTCAAATCTTAAATGGATTTCAGATCCAAGTAATTCAAACTTAAATTATAAAAGATCAAGAATTAGAGAGATTTTACCAATTTTATCCAAAGAGGGAATTAATTCGAAACAAATTGGCCTAGTAATAAAAAGGATGCAATCTGCAAAAAATGCATTGAATAGTCAAACAAAGAAATTATTAGAAAAATATTTGTCTAGTACTGAGGGTGTAGCATATTTTTTAGATAGAAATCTGTTTCAGGAAATAAAAGATAGTGAAATTTTACTTAGAGTTTTAGAAAAAATTATTATGAACATCTCTGGTTCAATTTATCCACCTAGAAGAAATAAACTTGAAAATATTTTAATTTGGCTTCTAAAGGAAAATAATGCGTTAGCTAGAACTTTAAACGGAGTTGTTGTTAGAAAAAGGAAAGGTGAATTTATTTTCTATAGAGAGCCAGATGATTGTTACAAATCAGCTGTTACTATGCCCTTAACAACAAGATATAATTGCTGGGATGATAGATTTTTTATTAAAGCCAATAAATCTAATAATTTTCAAATAAGAGCTCTTGGAAATGCTGGTACAAAAGTATTAAAAGAAAAGAAAATATTAAAAAGACAAGGTTTTCAAAATGTTCCTTTGTCAGCATGGAAAACTGCTCCTGGAATTTGGTCAAAAAAAAGACTTATTTCAGTGCCATCTTTAGGTTATTGTAAGCAAAAAGATATAAAAATTTATATAAAATCAAATAAAATTATATAAATGCACTAGTAATTCATTAATTAGTAACTATTTATATATATGTATGCATAATTAATTAATTATTTGGAAAGAAGGTAAAAAGTGAATAACGGAAATTTAAGAAATTTTATTGTTTGGATCATATTGGCGTTTTCTTTATTAGGTTTGTATAATCTAATCGATAATCCGATTGTATCAAAAAATCAGTCAGAGATAACTTTCTCTCAACTATTAGCCGAGGTTGATGCAGGAAATGTTGTGGATGTAGAAATTTCTGGTGATAATATTTCTGGACATTATTCAGATGGAAGGTCTTTTAAAACATTTGCTCCTTCAGATCCAAATTTAATAGATAGATTATATAATAGAGGTGTTTCGATATCAGCCAAGCCCGAAAAAGAAGGCGGCTCAATTTTTCTTAATATATTAATTTCATGGTTCCCAATGCTTTTATTAATTGCTGTTTGGATCTTTTTCATGCGACAAATGCAAGGCGGTGGCGGGAAAGCTATGGGTTTTGGTAAATCAAAGGCTAAATTACTTAATGAGAAAAGTGGTAAGGTTACTTTTGAAGATGTTGCTGGTGTTGATGAGGCTAAAGACGACCTTCAAGAAATAGTTGAATTTCTGAAAGATCCATCAAAATTTCAAAGATTAGGTGGTCGTATTCCTAAAGGGGCTCTATTGGTTGGACCTCCTGGCACAGGTAAGACACTACTTGCAAGAGCCATCGCTGGTGAAGCAAATGTTCCGTTTTTTACTATATCAGGTTCCGATTTTGTCGAAATGTTTGTTGGTGTTGGGGCTAGCCGTGTAAGGGATATGTTCGAGCAGGCAAAAAAGAATGCTCCTTGTATAATTTTTATTGATGAAATTGATGCTGTTGGAAGATCTCGAGGTGCTGGCTTAGGTGGCGGAAACGATGAGAGAGAACAAACTCTCAATCAGCTTTTGGTTGAAATGGACGGATTTGAAACAAATGAAGGTATTATTTTAATAGCTGCTACCAATAGACCTGATGTTCTTGATCCTGCTTTATTAAGGCCTGGAAGGTTTGACAGACAAGTTGTAGTCCCAAACCCAGATATAATAGGCAGAGAGAAAATTTTGAAGGTTCATATTCGAAAGGTTCCTATATCATCTGATGTTGATGTAAGGGCTATAGCCAGAGGAACGCCAGGGTTCTCTGGGGCTGATCTTGCAAATATTGTAAATGAAGCTGCACTTCTTGCTGCAAGAAGAGGTTTAAAGTTAGTTTCTAACGCAGAATTTGAAGACTCAAAAGATAAAGTTATGATGGGTCCAGAACGAAGATCTATGGTTATGACAGAGGAAGAGAGAACTTTAACAGCATATCACGAAGCTGGTCATGCATTGGTTTCTTTAAATTATTCTTCATCTGATCCTATTCATAAGGCAACAATTATACCTAGAGGTCGTGCTTTAGGAATGGTTATGCGTTTACCTGAGAGAGATCAAATTTCTATTACTAGAGAAAAAATGTTTGCAAATCTAGCTGTTGCTATGGGGGGTAGAATTGCTGAAGAAGAAGTATTTGGTTATGATAAAGTTACCTCAGGTGCATCGTCGGATATTAAACAAGCAACTGATTTAGCAAGAGCTATGGTTATGCAATATGGAATGTCTGAAAAATTAGGTTTTTTATCTTATGGTGATAATGAAGAGGAAGTTTTCCTTGGAAGGTCTGTTGCAAGAACCCAGAGTATGTCTGAAGAAACTCAAAAGCAAGTTGATGCTGAAGTTAAAGTTATAGTTGATAAGTCATATAAAAACGCAGAAAAAATAATTAAAGATAAAAGAAAAGATTTAGATATTATTGCAAAAGGACTACTTGATTATGAAACACTAACAGGTGATGAAATTATTAATCTTTTAAAGGGCATAGATCCTACAAGAGAAGATCCATCTGATGATGATACAGGTGGAAAAACATTATCAGGTTCTGTTCCTAAAACTGGTGGAAAAGCTCAAAAAACAGAACCAGGTCTTCAAGGTACTTAATAAGAAATCTTTGGGGGATTGATTGAATAAAAAATTCTTTGGGACCGATGGCATACGCGGGACTGTAAATGAGTCATATTTAACAGCCGATACAGCTCTAAAATTAGGAATAGCTGCTGGAAAAGTATTTACAAGAGGTCCTCATATTCACCGTGTTGTTATAGGAAAAGATACAAGGGTATCTGGTTACATGCTTGAAACGGCTTTAACATCAGGTTTCACATCTGTAGGAATGGATGTTTTCTTATTTGGTCCTATCCCAACGCCAGCAGTTGCCTTTTTAACTCAAGCATTAAGAGCTGATATTGGTGTAATGATAACAGCCTCACACAATACATATGAAGATAATGGATTTAAATTATTTGGGCCAGATGGATACAAACTCTCTGATGAAAAAGAACTAGAAATTGAAAGGTTAATGCTTTCAAAAGACCTTTTGGAGTTTCCTAGATCAGAATATATCGGTAGAGCAAAAAGAATAGATGATGCACAAGCTCGATACATTGAATATGCTAAAAGATCCTTCCCAAAAGATAAAACTCTTGAAAATATAAAAATTGTTTTAGATTGCGCTAATGGAGCATCTTATAAAGTTGCACCAGAAACATTTTGGGAATTGGGGGCTCAGGTTACAATAATAGGCAATCAACCTAATGGTAAAAATATTAATTTAAACTGCGGATCTACAAATACTGATTTATTAAAGAAAATAGTTATTGAAGAAAGTGCTGATATTGGCATCGCTCTGGATGGTGATGCTGATAGAATGATCATTGTTGATGAAAAAGGAGAAGAGGTTGATGGCAATCTTTTATTTGCTGCAATTGTAAAAAATTGGAATGACAGAGGTTTACTGGAAAATAAATCTGTAGCTTCAACAATAATGGCTAACTTTGCGTTAGAGAATTATTTATCAAGCCTAGGTATTGATCTTGTTCGTACAAATGTTGGAGACAGACATTTAGTTAAAAGTATGAGAGAAAATAATTTAAAAATAGGTGGCGAACCTTCAGGTCATATAGTGATGAGCAATTTCGGCACAACAGGAGATGGGCTTGTTGCCTCTCTTCAGGTTTTATCTATGATGAGTTCTGAAGATAGACCTATTAGTGAACTTGTAAATTTATTTGAACTTTATCCTCAAAAAAATATATCTATACCAATTAGTGGAAATAATCCTCTTAGTGATCCGGCTGTAAAAAAAATTATTAAAGAGCAGGAATTATTATTAGATAATAAAGGTAGAATCATCGTTAGAGAGAGTGGAACAGAACCAATCATTAGAGTAATGGTTGAGTCAAAAGAAGAAGCAATGATAAATAATATTTGTGAAAAAATTGTTTCTAGTATTGAAAAGTCTCTTCAGAAAAAAAATTAAACCTCTTAACTTTAAATTTTATTTGACTAAAGCTTTCATAGATTATATTCCGATAAGTGGGTTACCCCTCCCCAACGGGGGGCAACTATCTGGAAGGATAGAGTAAAATGATAAATGAAAAACCAATAAGTAAGCCTGCGTGTATAAATTTTTCGTCAGGTCCTTGTACAAAAAGGCCAGGATGGAGTGTTAATTCTCTTGATAACGCTCTCTTAGGTAGAAGTCACAGAAGTAAAGAAGGCAAGATCAAGCTAAAGGATGCTATTGAAAAAACAATAGATATCTTAGGAATCCCTGAGGGGTATAAGGTTGGAATTGTTGCTGGATCTGATACAGGTGCTATTGAAATGGCGATGTGGAATTTATTAGGATCAAAACCAGTTGAAATTTTGGCATGGGAAGTTTTCGGTAATGATTGGAAAAAAGATATTATAGAGCAACTAAAAATTCCAAACTCAAACCCTCACACTGCTGATTTTGGTCATTTACCTGATCTTTCAAAAGTTAATTTTGATAATGATGTTATATTTACCTGGAATGGAACCACTGCCGGGGTTAAAGTTCCTAATGCAGATTGGATACCTGATGAACGAGAAGGATTAGTTCTTTGTGATGCAACCTCTGCAGTTTTTGCACAAGAAGTTGAATGGTCTAAGCTAGATGTTGTCACATATAGTTGGCAAAAAGTTCTTGGTGGGGAAGCAGCTCATGGAATTATTGTGTTAAGTCCAAAAGCTCTAAATCATTTAGAGAGTTTTTCTCCTGCATGGCCTATTCCTAAAATTTTTAGATTAACAAAAGAAAATAAAATTATAGAAGGTGTTTTTAGAGGTGAAACTCTAAATACCCCCTCAATGCTTTGTGTAGAGGATTATTTAGATGTTTTGGGTTGGGTTGAAGAAATTGGTGGCTTAAGTACCTGTATTACAAGAGCTGACGAGAGCCTTTCAAATATAGAAAATTGGATTGAACAGTCAGATTTTTTTGATTTTTTATGCAATAATATTGAATATCGATCAAATACTTCTGTTTGTCTTAAGTTTAAAAAAGAAGAAATAGTAAATAAAGGTGAAGAATGGCAAAGAAAATTTGCTAAAGAGATAGGTCTTTTTCTTGAAAAAGAAGAAGTAGCATTTGATATTGTTAATCACCGAAGTGCTCCACCTGGCCTAAGAATATGGACAGGTGCTACCGTTGAAAGTTCTGATGTTGAAAAACTTTTACCATGGATAGATTGGGCTTATAAGCAAGCATTAACTAATATCGATAGTAATTAAGGAGTTGATAATGCCTAAAGTATTAATTTCTGATAAATTAAGTCCCAAAGCTGAAAAAATCTTTACTGAACGTGGTATTGAAGTTGACGTTATAACAGGCCTTGAAAGAGATGAGCTAATTAAAATAATAGCTAAGTATGATGGTTTAGCTATAAGGTCTTCAACAAAAGTTACTCAAAAAGTAATTGATGCAGCAAGTAACCTTAAAGTAGTTGGAAGAGCAGGTATTGGCGTAGATAATGTAGATATTCCTTATGCTACATCAAAAGGTGTTGCAGTTATGAATACTCCTTTTGGAAATGCAATCACAACTGCTGAACATGCTATTTCACTAATAATGTCACTTGTAAGAAACATTCCCCAAGCTAATGAGTCTACTCATGGCGGTAAATGGGAAAAATCAAAATATATGGGTACCGAAATTACAGGTAAAACTCTAGGTCTTATTGGGTGCGGAAATATTGGATCTATAGTCGCTGACAGAGCTCTTGGATTAAAGATGAAAGTTTTGGCATATGATCCCTTTTTAACAGAAGAAAAGGCCGTAGAACTTCAGGTAAGAAAAGTAGAATTCGATGAGCTTCTCTCATCAAGCGACATAATCACCTTACATGTTCCTATGACCGATCAAACTGCAAACATAATCAACAAAGACTCTCTTGAAAAATGTAAGGATGGTGTTCGAATTGTTAATTGTGCTAGAGGTGGGCTAGTTGATGAGAAGGCTTTAAAAAAATATATTGAAAATGGAAAAGTATCTGGTGCAGCAATTGACGTTTTTGAAGTAGAACCTGCTACTGATAGTATTTTTTTTGGTATGGAAGAAGTTATTTGTACACCGCATTTAGGAGCATCAACACTTGAGGCTCAAGAAAATGTTGCTCTTCAGGTTGCTGATCAGATGTCAGATTTTTTAACAACTGGGGCTGTTTCAAATGCTATTAATATGCCATCAATAAGTGCAAGTGAAGCTCCAGTTTTGAAACCATTTACAAAAGTTTCGGAACAACTAGGACTTTTTGCAGGACAATTAATGCCTTCTGATTATCATGAAATTTCAATAGATTATGTCGGGGATGTTTCAAATTATAATTGTTCACCAATAACATCCGCTGCTGTTGCTGGTATTTTAAATGCGTCATTTCCAGATATAAATATGGTCAGCGCTCCTTCAATAGCTAGAGACAAAGGTATTGCAATTACTGAGACAAAAAAAGATGAATATAGTGCTTATGAAAGTTATATTCGTATTAATTTATTATCTAAGAAGGAAACTTTTTCAATTGGCGGAACTACTTTCTCAGATGGTAAACCACGAATTGTCCAAATTAATGGAATAAATTTAGAAGCTGAGTTAATGGCAAATATGCTTTATGTTACTAATAATGATGTTCCCGGATTAATAGGAAGTTTAGGTAATATTTTAGGAAATGAAGGTATTAATATCGCAAGTTTTAATTTAGGAAGAACTGCACCATTGAAAGATGCGATGGCCCTTATTGGTATTGATAGTCCGGTAAATGAAAAAGTAATTAGTGAAGTAAAAAAACTTGATTCAGTAGTAAATGTTAAAAGTCTTAATTTTAATATTATGTAATAAGAGGAATTAAAATTGGCAAATGTAGCTGTTATTGGCTCTCAGTGGGGAGATGAAGGAAAGGGTAAAATTGTCGATTGGCTGTCAAATAGATCTGATGTTGTTGTTAGATTTCAAGGCGGTCATAATGCTGGTCACACACTTGTAATTGATGGTATTACTTATAAATTAGCTTTATTACCATCAGGAATAGTTAGGGGTGGTAAATTATCAGTAATTGGGAATGGAGTTGTAATAGATCCATGGGCTTTGTCAAAAGAGATAAAATATATAACTGATTTAGGAATAACTGTTACCTCTGAAAACCTAAAAATTGCTGAAAATGCTACTTTAATTCTTCCTTTACATCAAAAACTTGATTCTTTGAGAGAGGGTAGTAATAAAAATATTAAAATCGGTACAACGAAAAGAGGCATTGGACCTGCATATGAGGACAAGATTGGTAGAAGGTCTATTCGTTTAGCAGACTTAGCAAATAAAGATACCTTATCAGATAAAATTGAAAGATTGGTTAATCATCATAATATTATTTTAAGAGGTATGGGGCATGATGAATTAAATTCAAAAGAGGTTTTTAACGAACTTTTATCAATAGCAGATGAAATTTTACCATATAAAGCAAGAGTATCTTCAATTCTCTCAGCTGCAAGAAAAACTGGAAAAAGAATTCTTTTTGAAGGTGCACAAGGTGTTATGTTGGATATTGATCATGGAACATATCCTTTTGTAACATCATCAAATACTATTTCTCCAACTGCTTTATCAGGAGTAGGACAAAACATAAAAGCACTTAATTTTGTTCTTGGAATTACTAAAGCCTATACAACTAGAGTTGGGGAAGGACCATTCCCTACAGAACAAGAAAATGAAATTGGTGAAGAACTTGGAAAAAAAGGTCATGAATTTGGTACCAATACTGGAAGGAAAAGAAGGTGTGGGTGGATTGATGCAGTTATGGTCAGACATGCAATAGAGGTTGGTGGAATTGATGGTATAGCACTAACTAAGCTTGATGTTTTAGACGGATTTGAAACTATTAAAATTTGCATTGGTTATGAACTGGATGGTGAAATAATTAACTATTTACCTATAGCATCTGAAGACCAGTTTAGAATTAAACCAATTTACGAGGATGTAAAAGGGTGGAGCGACTCTACTTATGGAGCTAGAAGTTGGAACGAACTTCCTGCTGAAGCTATAAAGTATGTTAAGAGATTAGAAGAACTTGTTGGCTGTTCTGTCTCTCTTTTATCAACTAGCCCAGAGCGTGAAGATACAATCTTAGTCAAAGATCCTTTCGAAGACTAAATTTTGCTTGCAAGCATCATTAAATCATTATAACAAGATAAATGTCCAAGGGGTGCCTATTGGCTGAGATGGAAATTACCAATCCCTTTGAACCTGATCCGGTTAATTCCGGCGTAGGAATGGATTTTTCTCTACAGCCATACATTAATCGTTTCTGCATAATTTAATTTGTAGGAGTATTTAATGAAGAATTTATTTTATTTTTGTGTACTAATTTTTAATACTACTTTTTTGTTAGCTCAAGAGACTCAAACCGAGTCAACTATTGATGAGATTATTGTAACCGCTGAATTTAATGATGTAGGTTCATATAATTTATCATCAAGTATTTCTGTAATTACAGAGAATGATATTTTTAGAAGAAGCGCTAATCATTTGGAAGATTTACTCTTTTTAGCTCCTAATATTAATTATTCTACCGGTGCCTCGCGAGGAAAGTTTTATCAAGTACGAGGTATTGGGGAGAGAAGTGAATTTACAGAACCAGTAAATTATTCTGTTGGGGTAATTATAGATGGAATTGATTTTACAGGTATTGCTTTGGGAGCCTCAACATTTGATATTAAGCAAATAGAAATTCTTAGAGGACCTCAAGGTACCCTTTATGGTGCAAATGCATTAGCGGGACTTATAAATATTGTAGGCAATAATCCAACCGAAGATTTTTATTCAGAAGTTTCTGGTTCAATTTCAGAATTTGGGGGAAGTGATATTGGGGTAATTATAAGTGATACAAATGATAAAAATTTTGGTTATAGGCTAGGACTTAAAAATTCTAAAAATGATGGTTTTATTAAAAATATATATTTAAATCGAGATGACACCAATAATATTGACGAGACAATTGCTAGAGCAAAATTTATAAAAGATTTTGATACTACCAAATTAACATTAAGTATTTTTTATGCTGATATTGATAATGGCTATGATGCTTTTAGTCTTGATGATACTCGAGTAACATACTCCGATGAACCTGGTTACGATAGACAGAAAACTAACGCAGCATCTGTTAAATTTGAAAAGACTCTTAAAAATAATGATATAATTGAACTTTTAGGAAGCTTTGCTGACTCAAAACTTGGTTATGCTTATGATGAAGACTGGAGTAATACAGGAATTTGTAATAATACTCCGTGTGATTCAAAGTTATTTGGTTTTGATTGGTGGTATTCTTCTTTTGACAGCTTTAATCGTGATAATGAAAATCATACTATAGATTTACGTTATATCTCGGGTTTTAAAAATATTAATTGGGTAATTGGTTTGTACAATAGGGACCAAGACATAAACCTAATAAGACAATATACTTATTTAGAAAATGATTTTAAAAGTTCTTTTGATACTAGAAATTCAGCAATTTATGGTCAATTTACCAATAACTTTACAAATAATATAAAATTACAAGCTGGTTTAAGGTTTGAAGAAAGGAAAGCCGAATATATTGATAATAATGGACCTGCTCCAGAAGGTTTTTATTGTATTGCAATTTACCCCAAGCCAGAAAGTTGCCTTTTTGAAAATAATTACTCAAGATCTGAAAATTTTTGGGGTGGTAAAGTTTCTTTACAAGCTAAATTAACTGAAAACCTAATGATTTACGGACTATTATCAAGGGGTTATAAGCCAGGTGGTGTAAATATTGAAGGTAATATAAATGAACAGAATCTTAATTATGATTCTGAAACAATGTGGAATTATGAGCTAGGTATAAAAGCAAATAATCAAAACAAAACTGTTTTTTTACAGACATCTATTTTTTATCAAGATCGAGATGATGTTCAAACCAAACAAAGTTTAGTTACTTCTATAGAAACTGGAATTGAAGGTGGAGATTGTCCATGTAGTTTCTCAGATTATATTGGTAATGCTGCTTCAGGAAGTAATTATGGTATAGAGTTAGAGCTTCTATTAATACCTAGTAATAAATTAGAAATTTTTTCAAGTTTAGGAATTCTAGAGACTGAATTTAAAAATTTTATAAGCTATTCTCATATCAACGCTGATCCATCAAATGGAACAGGTTATGATCTATCTGGAAGAGAGCAGTCACATGCTCCAAAATATCAATTTAATTTGTCATTAAACTATAATTTAAGTGAATATTTATTTTTAAATTTGAATTTTGAAGCAAAGGATGAATTTTACTTTTCCGATAGGCATAATGCAAAATCTGATAATTACAGTCTCTTTAATTTTGTAATTGGTTATAAGAAAGATTCATATGAATTAAATTTTTATGGAAAAAATATTACTGATGAAGATTTTCAGACAAGAGGTTTTGGTAGCTTTGGAAACGATCCAAGAAAATTTTATGTAACTGAACAGTATAACCAGTATGCCGCTCCAAGAATTTTTGGTATTAATGGAAAAAAAATTTTTTAAAAGAGCTTAAGTGATGCTTCTTGAGATTTTTGCAGTCATTTTTGCAATTACCTATTTAATATTAGCTGTAAAGCAAAATATTTTATGTTGGTATGCAGCTTTTTTTAGCACGGCAATTTATACTTTTTTATATTGGGATGTTTCTTTATATATGGAGTCCATTCTTAATATTTACTATTTATTAATGGCGATTTATGGATGGGTAAATTGGAATAATAAAAAAAATGAAATCGATTTACCGGTTAAGGAATGGTCATTAAATATACATTTCATCTCTATATTTATTATTTTATTTTTTACTCTTGCATCTGGTTTTCTTTTAAATAATACGGAAGCGGCAAGACCTTATCTTGATTCATTCACTACCTGGGGTTCTGTTTTCACGACTTATATGGTTACACAAAAAATTCTATCTAATTGGCTTTACTGGATAGTAATTAACAGCGTAGGTATTTTCTTGAATTTTGAAAAAGAGCTTTATTTAACTGCATTGCTACTTTTTAGCTATCAAGTAATATCAATATTAGGATTTATAAAGTGGCGAAAATCTTATTATGAACAAAAATAATCAATTAATTGAACTAATAGAAAAAACAGACCTAAATCTAAATTTAAAAAAAATTACTTTTGATGAGCTTAAAAATGGAAAGGTTAATAATAGTTTTATAATTAATGATATAGAAAATAAAAGAAAATATGTTTTAAGAATAAATTCGTTAAAAAGTAATCAATTTAATATTAATAGAATAAATGAAGTTAAAATTTTAAATGCCATTAAAGAAATTGAAATAGCGCCTAAAATAATTTTTTCTGATCCTGAGTATAACTTTTTAATTACCGAGTTTATTGATGGCTCAGAATGTAGATCTAACGAATTAACATTGCATGATAAAAAAACTCTTAAAAATATAATTAATGACTATCAAAAAATTAAAATTGAATTACCAAAGTTTAATTACTTAGAACATATTAGAAAATATGAGAAAATAGCTTTTGATAAATCAACAATTAACAATCAATTAGTAAAAAAACTTAAGAAATTTTATCCTTTACTAGAAGAATTTCAAAATGAAAATTGGCCACCTGTGCTTTGTCATCATGATTTAAATCCATCTAACATTATTAAAACTAATAAAGGTATGAAGATAATTGATTGGGAGTTTGCAGGTTTTGGTCATAAAAAATATGATTTACATTCAATTGGATTACAAGATAAGGAAAATTTTTTTTTAGACGAGCTTATTAATATTATTAATGATCTTTGGTATGAGATTGATAATAATTAAATATCAATAATATTTCGCTCTCTCATACTTTTTTCTAAGCTCTCCTTCATTTTTTCAAGCGCTCTAACCTCAATTTGCCTCACGCGCTCTCTACTAATATCATATTTAGAACTTAACTCTTCAAGAGTTGAGGGATTATCGTTTAATCGCCTTGTTTGGATAATATCTAACTCTCTCTCGTTCAAAACCAATAGTGAGTCATTAATCAGTTCCTTTCTTAGAGTATCCTCTTCTTGATCAGAATAGCTTTCCTCTTGATTTGGTTCGTCAGCAACCAACCAATCTTGCCACTCGAGAGTTTGTTCATTATCGGATACTGGAGAATTTAAAGAGGGATCTCCTCCAGATAGTCTTCTGTTCATATTAATGACCTCCTTTTCTGGTACATTAAGTTGATCAGATATTTTTTTTAAATTTTCTGGTTTTAAATCTCCTTCTTCATAAGCCTGTATTCTATTTTTAGCACTTCGAAGATTAAAGAATAGCTTCTTTTGTATTGCAGTAGTTCCAATTTTAACCAGAGACCATGACCTAAGAATATATTCCTGCATAGCTGCTTTAATCCACCACATTGCGTAAGTAGTTAATCTAAAGCCTTTCTCTGGATCAAATTTTTGAGCAGCTTGCATCAATCCTATATTTCCCTCTGATATAATATCAGTTATAGGAAGACCATACCCTCTATAGCCCATTGCAATTTTTGCTACCAACCTTAAATGACTAGTAACAAGAGTATGTGCTGCATCGGTATCTTTATGGACTCTCCATCTATTTGCTAGCGTATATTCTTCATCTGCGCTGAGCATAGGAAATTTTTTAATTTCCTCAAGATAGTTTTTTAAGCCAACTTCACCTGATAAGACAGGAAGATTCATAATATCCTCATATAAGTATATATATTATATGGTTATTTTCTTGATGTATGTAAAGGGTTCTAATTAAAAAGATTCTATAATACTTTTCATATTTTCGGGTGGATCGGTTTCAAAAATCAATTTTTCACCAGTTGATGGATGCTCAAATCCAAGTTTATAGGCATGTAGAGCCTGAGAGTTTCCTTGTTTTTCTACTAATACTTTAACAGATGATTTAAGTTTATTAATTCTTGTTTTATATCCATATCCATATAAGGGATCGCCTAATACAGGATGAGAAATGTGATCTAAATGAACTCTAATTTGATGAGTTCTACCGGTTTCCAAGTTACACTCAATTAAAGCTAAATTATTTTCATTATTCTTTTTTAATACCTTCCAATGTGTAACAGCTTTTTTTGATTTATACTTTTCGTTAGAAAAAACAGCCATTTTTTTTCTGTTTTTATCAGATCTTCCAATAAAAGTTGATATTATACCTGATGAAAAAGTTGGAATACCCCAAACAATTGCTTTATAGGCTCTAGTTAATTTTCCGTCTTTACCATGATTTTTAAATTGTTCTGCTAGGCCGCCATGAGACTTATCGTTTTTTGCAACAACTAAAAGTCCACTCGTTTCTTTATCAAGTCGATGAATAATCCCAGGTCTTTTCTCTCCGCCTATCCCTGATAGACTGATCCCGCAGTGATTAATTAATGCATTGACTAATGTTTTATTTGGATTACCGGGGGCAGGGTGGACAACTAATCCTTTTTGTTTATTAACAACTATTAAGTCATTGTCCTCATAAATAATTTCAAGTTTAATTTTTTCTCCTAGTGGCTTTGCATCTGTAGGTTCTGGAATTCTTAGGGTGCAAATATCATTTTCTTTAACAATATAAGAAGGATCGATAATTATTTTACTGTTTAATTTTAAAGAGCCATTAATAATGAGTTTTTTTATTCTGGTTCTACTCAGTTCATTTATATTATTTTTTAGAAACTGATCTAGGCGTATTTCAGATAATTCTTTTTTAACTTTATGTGTTACAATATTTTCCAATTAATCTCTTTTTAATAGAAGCTGGTAATGAAAAACAATTATATATTTTTAAAATCGATTGTCATTATTTTAGGTTTGCTAATCTTTCTGGGACTTTGTCTTATAATAATAAAAATTGTTTTTGATTTAATATAAGATTTAAAATTTAAATTCTTATTGCAATTAATTATTAATAACAATAAAACTATTTTTATGTTGTAATATGGTTTTTAAATGAGTGATTTTTATAAGTTTATTTTTACCTTTTTATTATTGATTTCAGCATTTAATCAGTCATTTTCAGATGAAGTTAATGTATATACCTCACGACATTATGACTCTGATAATGCTATCTATGAGGATTTTACAAATTTAACTGGAATTAAGGTAAATATTATATCTGGTAAAGGCAAAGCTCTTATGGAGCGATTAAGACTTGAAGGCAAAAACTCTCCAGCTGATTTATTTATCACTTCTGATGCAGGAAATTTATGGAAAATACAGAAAGATGGAATGTTTAGAGAGATATTATCAGAAAAAATAATCGGAACTGTTCCTGATAACGCTAGAGGTCCAAACAATGAGTGGGTTGGTATAGCAAAAAGATCAAGGGTGGTTTTTTATAATCCCAATAAGGTAAAAGAATCAGAAATTAAAGATTTAACTTATGAAGACCTTGCCAGTCCTAAATGGAAGGGTAGGTTGGTTGTAAGAAGTTCTGGAAATATTTATAATCAGTCCCTTGTTGCATCTCTTATATCAAGTATCGGTATTGAGAGAACGGAAAAATGGGCAGAGGGACTTGTTAAGAATTTTGCCAGGAAGCCTCAAGGTAATGATCGTTCACAAATTATTGCGGTCGCTAACGGCGAGGCAGATATTGCAATTGCAAATACATACTACATTGGATTAATGCTCTCAGGCGAAAAAGGTATTGATCAAAAAAACGCTGCTGAAAAAGTAGCTATTATATTTCCTAGTCAATCTGATAGAGGAACTCATATAAATATAAGTGGTGTAGGTATATTAAAAAATGCACCTAATCCATCCAATGCTGAAAAATTTATTGAATACCTTTTAACTGACAGAATTCAAAAACATATAGTTGAAAACACATACGAATATTCAATAAAAAAAAATATAATGCCAAGTGATGTTATTGCTCAATTTGGAGTTGATTTTAAAACTGATGAAACATTTGCATCTGAATTTGGAAAATATAATTCTGAGGCAGTAAGATTAATGGATAGAGTGGGTTGGAGATAAAAATTATGTTTTTTAATTCTCTTTTTCACAATTCCCTTAAAGTTTTACCAATTTTTTTATTTTTCATTTTTATTACGCCGGTAATATTGGTCTTATCTAGTCTTTTTAACGGGTATTCTGACAATTGGTTTCATTTATATAATTATGTTCTCTCTGAATATATTATAAATTCAATTTTTTTAATTTTAGGCGTTTCCTTTTTTGTGGTCTTAATAGGTGTTTTATCTTCATGGCTCGTTACTAATTATGATTTTTTTGGAAAATCTTTTTTTGAATGGGCTCTAATACTTCCTCTTGCCGTACCACCATATATACTGGCTTATACATTCACTGAGATTTTTGATACTTACGGAAGCGCTAATACCTTATTAAGTAATATTTTTTTATTTGATGAAAAAAAAGTTTTTTTCCCTAGTGTACGTAATATTTATGGAGCAATTGCTGTCTTTTCCTTCACGCTTTATCCATATGTATATCTCGTTTCAAGAATGGCTTTTGTTAACCAATCAATTTCAATAATTGAAGCTGGCAGAATATTAGGTTTAAGTAGAGTAGGAGCATTTTTTAAATTATCTATTCCACTTATTAGGCCGGCTATTTTTGCAGGTTTGGCTCTAGTTATAATGGAGACACTTTCAGATTTTGGAGCTGTTGAACATTTTGCAATTGCAACATTTACTACTGGAATTTTCAGAACTTGGTATGGAATGTATGATTTGAATACTGCAATGCAGTTAGCATCATTACTTTTAATTTTTGTGACAATTTTTTTAGTTTTTGAGAGATTATCAAGAAAAAAAGCAGCATTTGTTTCAAGTAATTCTCTCTATAAAAAACACAAGGTAATGAAATTAAAAGGGTCTTATAGTTTTTTTGCAATGTTATTTTGTTTAATTCCAGTATTTATTGGATTTATTTTACCAATAATTGAATTAATAAATTGGACAATAAATTATAAGCTAGATTTTTTTAATAGAGACTTTTTAAAAAGCGCTTTTAACTCATTATTACTTGCCTTGATAGCTGCTTTTTTATGCACAATGATTGCATTTTTAATTAACTTTACTGCTCGTTATCAAGGAAATAAATTATTATCATTTCTTAGCTCAACCCTTATGCTTGGTTATGCAGTGCCAGGATTAATTCTTGCTATTGGAATTACGCAACTTCTAACAATTATTGATAACTCGTTTAATCTTTTTACAATTGATGTTGTTTTAACTGGAAGTTTAATAGGTTTGATAATTGCCTATATAATAAAATCATACGCTTTATCTAACTCCACAATTGAATCTGGTTTTCAAAGAATTAGTAATTCACTTGATGATATCTCTAAAACCTTAAATATATCGGGTATTAAATTAATGTATAAAATTCATTTCCCTCTATTAAGGACAGGATTATTAACTAGTATTTTGCTTGTAGGATCGGAGGTTATAAAAGAATTACCTGCTACTTTAATTTTAAGACCTTTCAATTTTGAAACTTTAGCGGTTTCGGCATATAATTATGCATCGGAAGAAAGAATGTATGAGGCAGCTGCGCCATCGATAGCTATCGTAATAGTCGGTCTATTACCAATAATAATTTTATCAAGAATGATTAAAAATTCACGCCCAGGAGAAACCTTATGGTAAAAAAGAATAGTTTAAGCCTGTCGAAAATAAAACATAGTTATAATAATAATGATTTTATTTTAAATGACATAAATCTGGATGTTTCTGAAGGTGAGATAGTAGCAATTCTTGGGTCATCTGGATCTGGTAAATCAACATTATTAAGACTAATAACAGGTTTAGAAAAACTTAAATATGGTAAGATAGAAATTTTTGGAGAGACTGTTGCTTCCAAAGATTTATCAATTCCACCAAACAATAGAAATGTTGGTTTAGTTCTTCAGGAGAAAGTCTTGTTTCCTCATTTATCAGTAATAGAAAACGTAAAATTTGGGATCAAAGGTAATAAAAAACTTCGCACAGAAAAAGCTATGGAATTACTTAGTCTTTTTCGTGTCGATCAATATGTGAATTCCTATCCAAATACGATATCTGGTGGTGAACAACAAAGGGTAGCTATTGCTCGTGCTATTGCTCCTGATCCACAAATATTATTAATGGATGAACCTTTTGCATCTCTGGATGAGGAATTGAAAAAAGATCTTAGGCATGAAACAAAAAAAATATTAAATAATAATAATATAACCTGCATTCTTGTCACTCATGATAAAGAAGATGCTAATTCTATGGCAGATAGAATAATACAATTAAAAGATGGAGAGATTGATAATTAAAGTAAAATTTATAAATTTTTAATAATCATTTATTCATCAGTTATGATTTTATTTACACCATAATAGGGTGTTAAGAAAACAAATTTTATATGAACATTCTTATTTAATAATATTAAATTTTAATAAATAAATCTTTTTTTAAAAAATAATTCAATTATTTCAATACTTTATATCATTATAATTTAATTGTAATTTTTTTAATTTATTTAGTTGCGAATGATTATCAATTACATTATAAATGCGAATAATTCTTATTAACATAAACAATTTTTTAAATTGGGGAAATAAAACTATGATGAAAGTTAAACTAAGTAAGCTTTTACTTATTGCATTGATGTTTAATCTATCAGTGTCAGCTAATATTTTTGCACAAGAGGATTCATCTGATCCTGAGGAAATTATCGTTAAAGGTAAGGTTCTATATTCTGATCAGGTAACAGCTCTAAAAACCCCAGTACCAATTATTGATGTACCACAAACACTATCAATTGTTACTGATGCAGATATTCTTAAACAAGGCTTCAGATCCATTGGCGATATTATTCGCTACACACCTGGTGTTAATACATCTCAAGGTGAGGGACATAGAGATGCAGTTGTTTTTAGAGGTGTAAGGTCTACCGCTGATTTTTATCTTGATGGTGTAAGAGACGATGTTCAATATTACCGTTCTCTATATAATCTAGAGCAAGTCGAAATTCTAAGAGGACCTAATGCACTTTTATTTGGTAGAGGTGGAACTGGTGGTATTATAAACAGAGTTACGAAAAAACCTGTTTTGAATGATGTTTTCGGATCATTCGATATGGGAGCGGATACTTTTGGAGCATTTGACTTTGCTGTTGATTACAATATTCAAACCGGTGAAAATTCTGCATTAAGAATTAACTTTCATTCTGATACATTAGAAAATCATAGAGATTTTTATGATGGTGATCGTTATGGTTTCAACCCAACATTAAGGGTTCAAATATCACCACAAACCACTTTAGATTTATCTTATGAGCATGCAGACCATGAAAGATTTATTGATCGCGGTGTTCCAACACTTAATGGAGAGCCAGTAGAAGCTTTTGAAGATATAGTCTTTGGTGATACCGATACCAATCTGCAAACTCTTAGAGCTGATATTTTTCGCGCCAATGTCAGCCATGAATTTTCTGATACTAGAAAAGGTAATTTAGTGGTTCAGTACAGTGATTTTCAAAAAATGTATAAAAATTATTATGCATCAGGTTACTCTGGTGGAGACACATTTACGGCGGATGGTTATAAAGATCCTACAGAAAGAACTAATTTAATAATTTCTGGTAATATTGTTAATGAATTTCAAACTGGATCAGCGAAACATACTTTATTAGTCGGGGCGGAAATTATTGACACTGAGAATGAAAATTATCGTTATAATACTTTCTTCATTACTACTGAAGATGATAACGAGGTATTTAATATCTCTAGACCAATTAACTTTGGAGTTAATGCTGCAGGTGTAAGAACATATAATGACTTTACTGCAGATCTTAAAAGTAGTACTGAGTCTGATATTGAAGTGACATCTTTTTACATTCAAGATCAAATTGATGTAAGTGATAATTTTAAGATTATGCTTGGTGGTCGTTTTGATAGTTTCGATATTACAGTAAGGGACATTAAAAACGGTACTTCAGAATCAAGAGAAGACGAAGAAGTTTCTCCTCGTGCTGGATTAATTTTTAAACCCCAAGAAAACTTATCACTTTATGTAAGTTATAGTGAAAGCTTCCTTCCAAGATCAGGTGAGCAATTTAAAAAACTTGATGCAAATGCTGCTAGATTAGATCCTGATGTTTTTGAGAGCACTGAGATCGGTGTTAAATGGGATATTAGAGATAATCTAAGCTTTACTTTAAGCTATTTTGATAGTGAGCAAACACAAGCTGTCAGAGATAGCGATACTGGTGAAAATTCTGAAATCGTTGGACTTCAAGTTGATGGTATTGAGATTGAGCTTAAAGGACAAGTAACTGACAGATTATATCTAGCGCTTGGTTATAGTGACCTTGATGGTGAAACTGCCAAAGGAGGTGAGCCTAGAGAAATCCCAGAACAGACTGCATCTTTATGGGCTACGTATGAGGTCAATGATCAATTTGGTCTTGGCTTAGGTATTACGCATCAAGGTGAATCTAATATTAAAAATGATAAACCTGGTCTAATTCTTCCTGACTATACGCGCGTTGATTTTGCAGCTTATTATGATATTGCAGACGATTTAAGTGTTCAGCTTAACGTTGAAAATTTAACTGATGAGCTATATTTCCCGCATTCTCACAGTACACACCAGGCATCCGTTGGTGAACCTTTGAATGCACGTATATCACTAAGGAAAAGATTCTAAAGTTATATATTTTACTTATAGAGAGGGATGTTATGGAAAGAAATATCAAGAATTTAGGAACTGCTGAAAATATATTAGTTTTATGTTCTAGGTTTTGGCTTAAAGCTCATGTTTTTAAGTGCAATACGCCTTTAATTTTAATTGATCATACTTTTAAAGCGGCAAAACTTGATAATTCTGTAAGATACTTTCATACTCTTATGATGGGTCTTTCACACTTAAATAAAACTAATTTAAGAAGTGATTTCATGACATCCCCCCTAACTAGTAAGAATGAAAATTTACTAATTGAAATTATATCCTTTGCACAAAAAGATCTAAAGGAAGATATTTACAATATATTTGGGCCATACTTTCCTGAAGCAGATGCAGAACATTTTGTAAATGCCGGTTTCAATTTAGGAAAGAAGTTTATGAGAAGTGATTTAATAATTCATGAGAAATTCAGAGATAATATTTATTCCTTCTATGGGGGTAGGGAACAACTAAATATTATTAATTAAATTATTAATTATTATCTAATTTTTATTTCCAATACTTTAGACTCCCCCCCTAAGGAAAAATAATTAGATGAGGCGACATCCCAATAATGTCGCTAAATGGGATCATTATCAGAAGATTTTGGTCCCATTTTATTTTTTAGATTGATTCTAATTTAATTTTATTATACTACTATTTAATAGACTATAATGATTCTAATAATCATTATTATAAATAGGAGTAATTAATATGTTAGGTATTGGAAGTAATTTACCAGAATTTGAAGTTGTAGGCGTTAAACCAGGTTTTAATAGTCACGAGGAAAATGGTGAAAGTGCATTTGAGAATATTAATAATAAAAGTTTTGAAGGAAAGTGGAAAGTTATATATTTCTATCCAAAAGATTTTACATTTGTCTGTCCAACAGAAATTTCTGAATTTGCATCTTTAAATTCTGAGTTTGAAGATAGGGATTGTGTTGTTTTGGGTGGTAGTTCAGATAATGAATTTTGTAAGCTTGCATGGAGAAGGGAACACTCAGATCTTAATAAGCTATCTCAATGGTCATTTTCTGATACCAATGGATCATTAATTGACTCTCTTGGTATAAGGTCAGAAGAGGGTGTTGCACTAAGAGCTACATTTATTATTGACCCACATAATGTCATTCAGCATGTTTATGTTACCAACCTTAATGTAGGAAGAAATCCCCAAGATACTCTGAGAGTTTTAGATGCTCTGCAAACAGATGAACTATGTCCTTGTAATCGTCCAGTTGGTGGTGAAACTCTCTAGGAAAGTGGTGCAATATGAAATTTGATAAAATAAAGTCTTTGTTACCTGATTACGCAAAAGATATTAAGCTTAATCTATCCTCATTATCTAACGAGACTATACTTGAGAAAAATACTTTTGCTGGAACGGCTTTAACATCCTCTCTAACAACACAAAATAGGTTATTAACAGAAAATATAGCTGAGGAAGCAAAAGAAATTCTCTCTGATAAAGAGTTAAGTGCTTCCTATACTGCAGCAAGTTTAATGGCAATGAATAATATTTATTATCGTTCAATACATCTTATTTCGAACAAGAATTATCAATCAATGCCTGCAAATTTGAGAATGAATGCAATGGCTTCACATGGTATAAGTGAGGTTGATTTCGAATTATGGTCTCTTGCTGCCTCAGCAATAAAAGGTTGCGGAATGTGCTTGGACAGCCATGAAAATATTCTGGTTAAAAAAGATGTTCATGCTACTAAAATTCAAGCGGTTATCAGAATAGCTTCGGTAATTAATGCTACTAGTTTAGCTTTAAATACTCTTTCGAATTAATTTATGCGACAAATTGTCTTTAGAATTTTTTCAACTGGTAAATATGATGTTTTTTATAGTAATTTAAATTGTTGTTTTGTTAGGAGATTAAATTGAATAAAATATTACTTGCTATCACAGCTTTATTTTTTACTAATACATTGTCTGCAGCAACTGTTGAAATTGAGATGTTAAACAGGCTTGGTAAAGAAAGCATGGTGTATTCTGAATCAATTGTGAATATTCAATCAGGTGATACTGTGAAATGGTTAGCCACTACAAAAGGTCACAATGTTCAATTTTTAACAACTCCAGAGGGTGTAGGTGCTTTTAGAAGTAAGTTAAATGTTGATACTGAATACACATTTACAGTTCCAGGTATTTATTTATACCAATGCACACCTCATAAAAACATGGGAATGATTGCTGTAGTGGTTGTAGATAATAATTTAGATAATATTGAAGCAATATCATCATCAAAAGTTGCAGGTAAAAGTAAAGGTAGACTAGCTAAAATTATTGATACCCTTAGCTCCTAGATAGTTAAGCTCTGGAATTGAGATTATTTGATTCTACTCTTTCAAATTTTAGAATATCCCAAGCTTGATCAATGCAGGATATAAAATTATCAATATCTGCTTTAGAATGTTTCGGAGTTATAGTAACTCTCAATCTTTCTTCCCCCTTAGGAACTGTTGGATAAAATACTGGCTGAATATAAATTCCGAAATCATCAAGTAGTAATTTAGATATTTGTTTGCACTCAAGGGGTCCTTTTACAAGTATTGGCACAATATGGCTTTCATTATCAATAAAGGGTACATTAATAGATCTTAATCCATCTCTTATTATTGAAGAATTTTCTCTTATTTTAAGGCGAAGAGTTTCAGCAACTTTTGAAATTTCAATACTTTTAATTGAAGCTGCTGCCACTGAAGGATTAATTGAGGAAGTAAAGATAAATCCAGGTGCAAAACTTCTAATATAATCTATTAAATCTTCATTAGCTGCAATATATCCACCCATTTGACCAAAAGATTTTGATAGTGTGCCATTAATAATATCAATATCATTGGAAATACCTAGTTCAGCCGCTATGCCACTACCTGATGGTCCATATAGTCCAACAGAATGAACTTCATCAAGATATGTAAGTGCATTATATTTTTTGGCTAATTTTACAATATCTTTTAAAGGTGATCTTATTCCTTCCATTGAATAAATTGACTCACACACAATAAGTTTTGGTTTATCGATATCAATTGTTTTTAATTTTTTTTCTAAATCAACAACATTGTTATGTTTAAAAATATGATATTTGGCTTTGCTATTTCTTATACCCTCGATAAGCGAAGCATGATTTAATTCATCTGAAAATATTTCAATTTCCTCTATATTTTTACATAAAATCGATATTGTTGATTGGTTTGCAGTATAGGCTGAAGGAAATACAAGTGCCCTATCTTTATGATGAAGTTCAGCTAGACATTTTTCTAGTCCAACATGATAAGAAGAGGTACCTGAGATATTTCTAGTACCGCCTGATCCTGTTCCAAGTTCTGATATAACATCAATACATGTTTGCGTTACTTCAGGATGCTGACTCATATTCAAGTAATCATTTGAGCACCAAATTTCTACTTCCCTATTTTTACCTTCGTTATACTCCAAAGCTTTCGGGAATAAATTTTGATGACGGTCAATCTCTCGGAAGGTTCTATAAAGTCCTTCATCTTTAAGGGTATTTAACTTGCTCTTAAAAAAGTTATAGTAATCCAACTTGTTTGCCCCAATTTATTATTGCCAAAATGTAATTATTTTTTAATAGAAAAAAAACATAATAGCACTTTAAAATATCTTTTTAGACATTATGTCGCATATTTCTAACAAGATAGATAAAATAAGTCGATACTTTAAAATAATTTCATGAGAAAATAGTTATTATGATTAAAATTATTTCTAGAAAAAGTGATTTAGCAATCATTCAAGCTTGTTTAGTAGGCGATGCTATTAAAGATAGAAAAAGCGATATGTCTATAGAGTATTTATATAAAGATACTAGAGGGGATATCGATTTAACAACTCCGTTAAGCCAACTACCAGAGATTGGAGTTTTTACATCTGATTTAAGAGAGAGCTTAATAAACGAAGAGGCTGATATTGCCGTTCATTCTTGGAAGGACTTACCTATCAATCTAACAAAAGGAACTAAAATAATAGGAACTCTTCCTAGGGCTGATATGCGAGATATCATTTTTTTTAAAAAGAAAAATTTAGATAAAATAGAAAAAAACAAGACCCTTAATCTTTTAACCTCTTCCCCAAGAAGAGAGTATAATTTAAATACTTTTTTAAAAAATGCTTTGCCATATAAAATTGAAAAAATAAGTTTTGATAATATTAGGGGTAATATACCAACAAGATTGAATAAGTTCTTTTTAGGCGATGCAGATGGAATTGTATTGGCAAAAGCAGCACTTGATAGACTTTTAAACAATAATACAGATTTATCGAAAGATATTAGAAAAATATTAGATAGTTCAAATTGGTTAATACCTCCACTATCAGAAAATCCTTGTGCTCCTGCTCAAGGCGCAATTGCTATAGAGGTTAAGGATGGCAGGGATGACATAATCAACTTAATTAGAGAAATCAACGATATAGAAACATTTGAGTCTGTTCAAATCGAAAGAAATATTCTCTCATCCTATGGAGGCGGCTGCCATCAAAAAATAGGTGTAAGCTATGAAAAAAGAGACTTTGGTGATGTTTTAACTCTCAAGGGTATAACTGATGATAATATTTCTTTGAACCAAAGAAAAATAGAGAGAAAAGAAGAGAGTAAAAATAGTTGGTATAATATTGATCTAAATAAAATCTATCCATCTGATTTAAAAAATTATAATTTTTTTTCAAGAAATAATTTAAAAGATCATATAGAGGAAATCAGCTCTTTAAGAAATAAAAATATTTTAGCTAGTAGAGCCAATGTTTTAGATGGGAAAATAAAAATAGATAGCTCTAATATATTATGGTCGAGTGGTGTTAAAACTTGGTTTCAGCTAGTTAAAAAAGGCTATTGGGTTAATGGAAGTTTTGACAGTCTGGGTGAAAATGAAGAAAATTTAAAATTTATCGCAAATAATGATTGGGTTAAATTAACACATAAAGACTCATTAGATTTCTTTATAAATGATAGATTATTTACCTACAGGTTAACTAAAAACAAAATTACTGAGGATTTATCAGAAAAGACCCATTTTTATTGGATGAGTGGGTCTGCATTTGAGTATGCAATTGAACAATTTCCTATAATTCTTGAAAAATTTCATTCTTGTGGACCAGGTAATACCTATGAAATTATAAAAAAGAATGTTACGGAAGATCGTATTAAAATTTTCTTGAACTATGAAGATTGGAAAGATGAGATAACAAATGGAAAGAGTTGAAAAAAAACTCCATCGTTTAAAAAGTAATCAGATATTGAGAGATCTTTGTTCTGAAACTAATTTTTCTGTATCACACTTTGTACAACCTGTGTTTGTTAATGAGAGTATTATTAATAATGAAGAAATTTTGGGCCTGAAGGATAATTTCGTTATGTCGATTGAAGGTAGTATTAAACAAATTGATAGTGATATAGCGAAAGGAGTAAGAAATTTTCTTTTATTTATTTCACCTCAGAAAAAAAGCTCCAAATCTTTTAATTTAGGTTTTCATCAAAAAGTAATAAGCTCAATAAAAGAAGAATTTAAAGATGATATAAATCTATGGACTGATGTTTGCTTATGCTCTCTAACTGATCATGGACATTGCTGTCTTTTTGATAAAAATCAATCAATAGATCTTGATAATACTCTAAAAGAAATTTCCAATCTTGCTCTTAGCTATGCAGAAGCAGGTTCAGATATTATTGCACCTAGTGATATGATGGATGGCAGAACTTTATCTATAAGAAAAACTCTTGATGATAAGAAATTTTCAATGAAACCGATTGTTAGCTACAGTACAAAATTCTCTAGTAATTTTTATGGTCCATTTAGAGAAGCTGCCTCATCAGCACCTTCCTTTGGAGATAGAAAACAGTATCAATTAGACTATAGAAGTAAATCTGAAGCTATTAGAGCCAGCATAAGATGTGCTGAAGAAGGTGCGGATATGCTTATGGTTAAGCCAGGCCTTACCTCAATAGATTTAATAAATGAAATTAGAGAAAAAACTAGTTTAATGGTTGGCTCTTATCAAGTAAGTGGAGAATATGCTGGCTTGTGCTTATCAGAGGAAAAAGGTTTATTAAATTTAAATGAGTCACTTAGAGAGACTTGGCATGTAATGCGAAGGGCTGGAGCTCAATATATTATTACCTATGGAGCTCGTTTAGCAAAAGAAATGGGTTTTTAATGTCAAATGTACTGTTTAATAATGCCTTGAATAGAGTGCCTCAAAAAACCCCTCCAATATGGTTTATGCGTCAGGCTGGAAGATATCATTCGCACTATCAAAATTTAAAAGAAGATTATTCATTTGAAGAATTATGTAAGAATCCAGAATTAGCTGCTCAAACAGCCCTTGGTCCTATAAATGATTTTGATTTCGATGTTTCAATTTTGTTTAGTGATATTCTTTTCCCTTTAGAAGCATTAGGTATGGATCTTAAATACAACCCAGGTCCAATTTTTGGTAAATTCATTAACAATGCAAATTACGATGAACTAAAAACCGCTGAAGAAGCTGTTATCGATTTAACTTTTCAAAGTGAAGCGTTAAAAATAACCCGCGAAATTCTTCCTAAGAATAAAAGTTTAATTGGTTTTGTTGGTGGTCCTTGGACTGTTGCTTCATATGGAACAGGTATGAATAAGGGAGTAAATCATAAAGGTAACTTTAAAAATGATTTTATTTTTAAACTTCTGACCAAAAAAATAATACCTTTACTTAAAAGAAATATTGAACTTCAAATTTCTTCAGGTGCAGAAATAGTTATGATTTTTGATACCGATGCTTCAAGAATTGAAAATAAAAAAGATTTTTATGACTACTCAAACCTTGTTTATGAAAACTTAATTAAACCTTTTGATCGTAAAGTTGGTTTTTTTGCAAAGCATCCATTTAATTATGATTTTTTTATAGAAAATATAAACTCATCCGAAGATAAAACATTATCAGGAATAGGTTTTGATCATACATTCCAAATTTCTGATTGGCTAAAGAAAACAAAAAGAGGGTTTGTACAAGGTAATTTTAATCAAGAAATTTTAACTAAACCTCTTGATGAAGTAAAAAAAGCTTTAGATGAATACATAGAGCCGATTCTTAGCTTAGATTTATCTGATAGAGCAGGTTGGGTTTGTGGTTTAGGTCATGGTATTTTAAAAACTACACCTGAGGAAAATGTTAGTTATTTTATTGAGACTATAAGGAAAACTTTTAAATGAGTGAAACAATAAGCAAGGATGATACCGAAAATGAGAAAAAAATTGCTCAGGAATGGTTTCGGGAGCTTAGGGATCAATTTTGTAATAAATTTGAAGAAATTGATGGTGGTAAATTCACAAGAAAGACATGGAAGCATTCTGGAGAGGGTGGAGGAGAAATGAGTACCTTAAAAGGTGCTGTTTTTGAAAAAGTCGGTGTTAATATTTCTACCGTTAAAGGTGAATTTAAAGAAGACTTCAGAAAACAGATATCTGGTACAGAAGAAGCCCCAAATTATTGGGCGAGTGGTATAAGTGTGGTTGCACATATGCAATCTCCCTTTGTGCCGGCTTTTCATTTTAATACCAGATTTATTCAAACTGGAAAAAAATGGTTTGGTGGAGGTGCGGACATGACTCCATCAATTTTTAATGAAGGGGATGTAAATTTTTTTCATAAATCTATTGAAAATGTCTGCGATAAACATGATAAAAAATACTATCCTGATTTTAAAAAACAATGCGATGAATATTTTTATCTTCCTCATAGAGATGAACCAAGAGGAGAGGGAGGTATCTTTTTTGATCACCTAAATAATAATGATTTTAAAAGAGACTTTGATTTTATTCACGATTTTGGTGAAGATATTTTAAAAACTATATGTTCTATAATTGAAAACAGAAAAGATAAAACTTGGTCACAAGAGGAGAAAGATATTCAATTATATAAAAGAGGTAGGTATGTTGAATTTAATCTTTTGTGGGATAGAGGAACTTTATTTGGGCTAAAAACAGGAGGATCCACAGAAGCAATTTTAATGTCTATGCCTCCTACTGCTAAATGGAAGTAAATTGATACTCTGGATAAAAGTTATACATATTGTCGCTGTGATATCTTGGATGGCAGGTCTTCTATACCTTCCTAGACTTTTTGTTTATCACTCTGAAAATATTAGTAAAAACGATTTATCATCAACATTCAAAATAATGGAATATAGATTATACCGATTTATCATGAATCCAGCCATGATGGCTGTTTGGTTGTCCGGCTTCATTCTTTCGTATGATAATGGATTTGATTTATGGCTGATTATAAAATTTTTATTAGTATTTTTAATGACAGTCTTTCATATTTTTATGAAAAAATGCCTCAACGATTTCGAAAATGATAAAAGTGAATATTCATCAAAATTCTTTCGTATAATTAACGAAATACCAACTGTTTTAATGATTTTTATTATTATTTTAGTTGTAATGAAACCATGGTCTTAATTTTAAATTAATTTTGCTTTTTGAATTGCTTCCCAAATTTTATTTGGAGTTGCTGGCATATCAAAATCTTCAACACCAAATGATTTTAATGCATCCAATACAGAGTGAATAACTGCTGGAGGTGCAGCAATTGCACCCGCTTCTCCACATCCTTTTACACCAAGACCATGAACAGATGGTGTTGTTTCAGTCTTTACAATCATTGATGGAACATTATCTGCTCTAGGCATAGTATAATCCATATAAGATCCATTTATTAATTGAGCTGTATTTTCCTCGTAAATGCAGTGTTCTAACATAGCTTGTCCAATACCTTGCGCAACACCTCCATGAACTTGACCTTCAACAATCATAGGATTCATTACTATACCAAAATCGTCAGCTACTGCATAATTTACAATTTCAGTTTTACCGGTATCAGGATCTATTTCTATTTCACAAATATGAGTTCCTGCTGGGTAAGTTAGGTTTGGTGGATCATAGAAGGATGTCTCTTCAAGACCAGGCTCAAGTTCATGGATAGGGTAGTTTCCTGGTACATAAGCTGCACCTATCACCTCTGCTAATGAAATAAATTTATTAGTATCTTTAATTGAAAATTCTCCGTCTTCGAAAATAATTTGATCCGATGAAGACTCTAATAAATGGGCTGCAATTTTCTTTCCTTTATCGATAATTTTTTCTAGTGACTTCATTAATGCAGGCCCTCCTACAGCAAGAGATCTTGAGCCAACTGTGCCTACACCATAGGGTATTCTACCTGTATCACCATGTACGACATCAATTGATTCAAATGGAATACCAAGAGTATCATGAACAATTTGAGCAAATACTGTTTCATGACCCTGTCCGTGAGAGTGTGATCCAGTAAAAACAGTTATTGATCCTGTTGGATTTACCCTAACAGTAGATGACTCATAATAACCACCTCTTCCACCAGCCTCCAATGTCATTTTCGATGGCGCAACCCCACATGCCTCAATATAGCAAGAAATTCCTATACCTCTTAGCTTACCATTTTTTTCAGATTGAATTTTTCTTTCATTATATTCATCGTAATTAATTGCTTTTAATGCAGAGTTTAAGCATGCATCATAATCTCCAGAGTCATATGTTAAATTTCCAGGTGACGGATAAGGAAATTCATTTGGTTGAATGAAATTCTTTTTTCTTAACTGAATAGAATCAATACCTGTCTGATTTGCAGCAGCTTCAACCAATCTCTCTGTAACATATGTTGCTTCTGGTCGGCCAGCGCCTCTATAAGCATCAACAGGTACAGTATTTGTAAATACTCCTTTAACATCACAGTAAAGATTTGGTGTTTTGTAAGGTCCGGGTATTAAAGGACCATAGAAAAATGTTGGAATTGCTGGCCCTGATCCAGATAAGTAACCCCCTAAAGCAGCTATAGTTGTGACCCTCATTGCTGTAAAATAACCATCTTTATCAAGAGCTGCCTCAGCTTTTGTAACATGATCTCTTCCATGACGATCACTTATAAATGCTTCGCTTCTTTCTGATGTCCATTTAATTGGTCTTGCTAATTTTCCAGCAACCCAAGTAACTATTGCTTCTTCAGCATAGTGGAATGCTTTTGAACCAAAACCACCACCTACATCATGAGAAATAACCCTGACTTTATGTTCTTCAAGACCTAAAACTGCGCATACAAGCATCCTGATGATATGTGGTAATTGAGTAGTGGTGTAAAGAGTATATTCTTCTTTTCCAGCTTCATAATTCCCTATATAAGATCTAGGTTCCATAGCATTTGGAACTAAACGACTGTTTGTTAAATCTATTTCGACATGATGTTCTGCTTCTTTAAAAGCTTTCTCAGTTTCTTCTTTATTTCCTAATTCCCATTCAAAACATACATTATTTGGAATATCCTCCCATATTTGAGGTGAATCGCTTTCAATAGCTTTTTTTGGAGATACTACAGCTGGAAGGTCTTCATATTCAATATTAATTAATTCACAGGCATCTTTTGCTTGATTAACTGTTTCAGCGATTACAACTGCAATCATTTCTCCAACAAATCTAATTTTATCTTTTGCTAGAACAGGCCATGGAGGTTCATGCATTGGTGGTGTTCCTGATTTTGTAGGCGTCTCCCAGCCACAAGGAAGAGAGGCATCAATATCTTTACCTGTATAAATTGCAATTACACCTGGAGAGTTCATGGCGCTATCAACGTCGACCGAGATTAAATTTGCGTGGGCAACTGGTGATCTCAAAAAATAAGCATACAATTGATTAGAATGATTTATATCATCAGTATATTTTCCGCGACCTGTTATAAATCTGAAATCTTCTTTTCTTAAAACAGAAGATCCCATACCTTTTTCAGACATTAGTTTTCCTTTCAAAATTAAATATATATATAATTTTTTTTGGTTTAAAGTTTATAATCGTTAATATAGTTAAAATTTATTATTTATAAAATATTTTAAAGAGGGGTTCATATGGATTTGGGACTTAATAATAAAATTGTTCTTGTTACTGCAGCCAGTCAAGGTCTCGGAAAAGCATCAGCATTATCAATTGCAAATGAGGGTGCGACAGTGATTATTTGCTCTAGGAATAAAGATAAGATATCAAAATCTGCTAAAGATATAGAACTACAGACTGGTTCTAAAGTTTCTTTTTTTCAAACTGATTTAAGCAATGAAAAAGACATAAATAAAATGATTGAAAATATTATTAAAAAACACGGTAGAATTGATGTTTTGGTAAATAATACAGGAGGTCCAAAGGCAGGTTTTTTCGATGAGATCAATGATGATGATTGGATTTCTACTTTTGAGTCGACTTTTCTTTCTGCAGTAAGATTAACAAGAGCTGTTTTACCATCTATGAGAAGAAATAAATGGGGAAGAATAATTAATATTAGTTCTGTATCCGCAAAACAACCAATTGATAATCTAATATTATCAAATGGTGTTAGAATGTCTGTTCATGGCTGGGCAAAAACCCTCTCTAATCAAATTGCATCAGATAATATTTTAATAAATAATGTTTGCCCAGGTTTTACTAGAACTGAAAGGGTAGAAGACCTTGTGTCGATGCAGGCAAAGGATTTAAATATATCTGAAGATCAAGTAGTGGAAACAATTTCAAGTAATATTCCAGCAAAAAGGGTCGGTAAACCTGAGGAATTGGCGGATTTAGTTACTTTTTTGGCTTCTGAAAAATCAAGTTATATTACTGGACAATCAATTGCTGTAGATGGAGGCGTTTCAAGCTTGCCAATTTAAGCATTGGTAAGACCTAGGCCTAAACCACCATCGACTTCAAGAACTGCACCAGTTGTCCATTCTGCACAAATTAAATACTCTATAGCTTCTGCAATTTCCATGGGAGTTCCTATTCTTCCCAAGGCATGTATCGACGCCATGTCTTCTAATCTTTTTTTTGCAGCATCATCATCAAATAAACCTGCTCTTTGATTAATTTCTGTAAAGACTCCACCTGGAACAACACAATTTACTCTAATTTTTTTACTACCAAGTTCTGCAGCTAAAACTTTAGTCAATGTTTCCAGAGCACCTTTTGTTGCTGCGTAAGGTGATGCTCCAGGAAAAGCTCTTCTATTATGAACAGAGCCAATAAATATATTAGAACCTTTAGTTTCAGCTAGATATTTTTTTGCTTTACCTAACAGCATCATTCCTGAAATAACATTTGTATTAAATATATCTAGAAGTTTTTGTTCCTCTAAATCTTCAATCTGCCCTCTATACATATTACCGGCGTTATTTATAAGTACATCAATTTTATTTCCATGTTGTAATGCGCTATCAATAATTTTTTCTCTATCACTATCCTTAGTCACATCTGCAACAATTGATAAAACATTTGAGCCTAATTCTTTTTGAGCTTTTTTTACTTTTTCTTCTCGTCTGCCACATATAGTAATTCTTGCGCCAGCCTTACTGTATTTTTTAGCCATACCAAGACCTAAGCCTGAGCAGCCTCCAGTAATAATAATCGACATATCTTTAATTTTTAACAAATCTATCTCCTGAAAGCCATTCTAAGCTTTTTTCTATAATATCAATCATATATGGATTTTTTAATGATTCTGAATCATGCCCTAATGCATTATAAACAGTTTTTCCTTTTTTATATTCACAAGTCCAGCCTATGATATGATCCTCTTTAGTTGTATTTGATCTTGCTGAAAGAAATGGTTGGGAATTTTTTTCAATTTTAAGATTATGATAAACCTCATCATTAGTTTGAAAATTTTTAATATTTTTACTTAGAGAATGATTTTTTAATGGAGATACTTCAACGTTTTCAATTGGCGGGTGGTATGACTTATCCCAGTCCCATTTTCCACCTAATAGTTTTGACCATCCATCCCAATCATCAAAACATATTGATGATGTATGAAAGGCTAACATTTTTCCACCTTTTTTGATAAAGTCTTCTAATAAATTTCTTGATTCATCAGATAAACTAAATTGCCACTCATCAATATAAGGAATATATTTTTCGTGATTTAGCATCCTCCATCTAAGCGCGTTAAATGTAATTAAATCAAATTCATTTATATTTTTAATACCCGTTTCAATATCAATAGTAATTTCTGACTCATAACCAAAACTATTGATAATTTTGGATAAAGTTTTTGATGTTTCATCGAAAGGATGAAAAATTCCTCCAGTAAAAATCAAATTTTTTTTCATTATTCTCTTGGGAGTTGGGCTATAACGCTGCTTATTACCCCACCATCAACAACTAAATTATGTCCATTCACATAAGATGCATTTTCTGAATCTAAAAACAGAACTGCATTAGCTATATCATCAGCTTCACCTAATCTTCCAGAAGGAACAGCTCCACCACGAAGCTCTCTAACCTTTGGATCTTCATATATTGGTTTAGACATGCCTGCATCAATAAAACCTGGAGAAATACAATTTACTCTTATTCCAAATTTACCCCATTCGATAGCCATTTGTTGGGTCATAGATATAATACCAGCTTTTGACGCTGGATATGCTCCAATGCCTATACCTGGGTTAACTCCATTAACAGATGACATATTAATTATTGAACCACTCCCCCTTTTAATCATATCATTTATTAAAATCCTTGATGTGATAAAAGAGCCAAGAAGATTTATATTTAGACTTTTGCTATAATCTTCAATCGAATGTTCCTCTAGAGGACTAAACAATACAATTCCAACATTATTAACTAACAGATCAGGAATTTCACCAAATTTCTCAAAGGCTTTTTTAATGGACTCTTGATTTGTAACATCTCCGTGTAAAGGAAAACTGTTTTCAATACCTTTTGATGCTTCATCTACATTCTCCTCATTTAAATCAAGCATACCTACACGATAATTATTTTGACTAAGTTTCTGACAAATAGCTTTGCCTATTCCAGCACCAGCACCTGTTACAATAGCAGTTTTCATTTTTTTCCTCCGAATAAAATTGGGTAAGAAGCCCAGTTGGACCTTTCTGTATTTAGGTCTGCTTTTGGTTTATTTTTATCATCAGGATGCCCACCTTCATCAAGTATTTTTTGAACTAATAGAGTAACTATACCATACTGATGATTATTAGGGTCAGTTTTTTCATCTGGAATCACCCCTCCATCTAAATCTCTTCCAAAGCACATATGTAAACCTATGCCAAATGTTAAACCCCATAAAAATTGATTTTTAGGAACCACCCTATTTGGATTAAAAATATTTGAGTCTAGGCCAAAAATTGACTTATCTTGATTAGCTTCATGAAGATCCATAATTATTAAATCGTTTTTTTCCATATTAATATTTTCTTCAAGATTAACAGGACACTCTGATCTTCTCCAGGCAACAGGACTTGCGGGGTGAAGTCTCATACTTTCATGAACACACCGTTGGAGAAAAAGGGGATTATTTTTTATTTTTTTCATTTTTTTATGGCTACCATCACACCATGTATATATTTCATGTAAAGCATGGGTCATTGAATTTGCTGTGCTATGAGATCCAGCCTGAAGATAAAAAGCAATTTCTCTTTTAATGATCTCATCGCTTAACTCAATTTTATCTTCATTTAATAATAAAATTGTTAGAACATCTCTAGGAAGTTGTTCTTTTTTTATTTCATCATTTTTATATTTTTCTATTAAGATTTCCCTTCTTTTCTTTGAGGGTATTAGAAATTTCAATTCAAATTTATTTAATGCTTTTTTAACTTCTTGATTCACCTCTTCATGAGGCCTTTTTGAATGAACTAATGTGGCGCCTTGACTAAAAGTTTTAACCAAAGATAGTAAATCTTCTGTCTCTTCTGGAGTTTTTTTGACTCTATCAATACCAGCGAAATCTGCAGTTAAATTAATTGTAATTCTATAACCAAAATCTAATAAATCTAATCCTCCCTTTTTTAAAAAGGGATTAATGGTTTCATTAAGTGTTTTTGGAAAAAGTTCTTGCTCATAGTATTTAAAAAAATCTCTTTGAAAAACTCTATGTTCAAGTTTTCTTCTTTTTCTATGTTCTTCTCCGTGTAAAGTTAATAAAACTCCATCCATTATAACCTTACCTTCATCGTATAAGGCTTGTTTAAGATTTCTATTTACTAGAGCTGATTTTATGGTTTTGTAGCTGGATGTTTCAAACTTATTCACTATGGTTTTCCTTGGAAGAAAAGACAATCGGATAGTATCCCCAGTTTGGTCTTTTTGTCTTATCATCCATTTTTGGAGCATCATTCGGATCAGGAATAGCATTACGTGAAATTAATTCCCTGAGAATCATGGTTACTGTTCCGTAATGATGATTATTTGGATCGGTATCTGGTTTAGAATTAACTCCAGCTGCAAGATTTCTTCCAATGCATGAATGCATCCCTAAACCAAAAGATAGTCCATAAAGATTTTGGCCATTTGGAGGCTCCCTATAGGGATTAAATTTATCTGCATCATCACCAAAAACTTTTTTATCTCTGTTTGAGTTATATAAATCAATAACGACACTATCACCTAAATTTGCTTCACTATCATTTGGAAGTTTAACAGGGCATACAGGTTTTCTCATAGCTACCGGGCTTGAAGGGTGAAGTCTTGTACTTTCGAGAAAACATTTTTGAATAAATATTGGATCATTAATCATTTTATCTTTCTCTTCAGGTTTATTTTTAACCCATTCGTGTATTTCATGGAAAACATGCACTAGTGAATGAATAGAGGTTTGAGCTCCGGCAAGAAGGTAAAAGGCAATTTCTCTTTGAAGAACATCATAAGGAAGACTTAGATCATCATCATTTACTAAAAGAACGGTAAGAATATCATTTGGTAAATTATCAAAATCCTTTTTTTTGATTAAGTTTTTCCTTCTTTCAATTGAGTGTTTAAGGAATTGGTCATCAAATTCTTTGAGAGCACTTCTTACTTCTTCTTTTACTTCTTCGTGATCCCTAGTTGAGTGATGAAGTGTTGCTCCTGAAGCAAAGATCTTTAATAAAGTAAGTAATGTTTCAGTTTCTTCTTTTGATTTTTTAGGCCTATCAACTCCAGAAAAATCTGCTGTTAAATTTAATAAAACTCTGAAACCATAATCCACTAAATCCATTCTTCCTGATTGTTTGTATGGCTCTAAAGTTTCATCAATAGTTTTTGGAAATACTTCATTTTCATAATATTTAAAAATCTCTCTTGTAAAAATTTTATTTTCCAACTTTCTTCTTTTTTTATGTTCCTCACCATGTAAGCAAACTAATACTTGATCCATTATAACTTCACCGTCATCATAGAGAGATTGTTTGAGGTCTTTGATTCTTAGTGCATCAGCTGCATCACTATAATTGGTAAAAATATGTTCGGTCATTACGATTATCTATTTTTAGCAACTTTTTGAGTTAAAATTTTATCGGAGTAGGGTGATAATCTCCAGCCTTGAGGAGGAGTAATTTCTGTTTCAGGTTTAGTTCTATCTACTTCTCTTCCATTCAGAATAATTGATGAAATTTTTGATTTGTCGCCAAGAACAGTTATATCGTTTAGGGGATTTTCATCAAGTATCAAAATATCAGCAAGCATACCAGTTTCTAATGTGCCAACTTTACCTTCCATTTTCATAGCTTTAGAAGCATTTTTTGTAGCGCAAGTAATCGACTCCAAATTACTCATACCAATGTCATTAACAAAAACCTCGAGCTCTCTATAGTGCCATTCACCATAGGGGGTCATTGAAAACCCACTTTCAGTTCCACATAATAATGGTACACCAGCATCATGAATTTTTTTAAATATCTCACAATTATCTGTAATTTCTTTTCTAAAAATTTCTCTATAATCTGAAGATGCTCCAATTGAGTCACCAAAATCAGCTAGATTAGCTTGAAATGTAAAAGTTGGAACTATAGGCGTTTTTGTTTCACAAACCATATCTATTGCTTCTTCATCCATAAATGTTGCATGAAGAATCATGTCCATTCCAGCCTTAATGCTATCTTTTACACCTTTTGCGTTTCTAACATGACCAACAACTGGTATACCAAGATCGTGAGCTAAGTCACAAACTAATTTAAGTTCTTCATATGACCATACAGAAATTTCACCAGCTTCCCTTTGGTTTGGTATAAGACCCGTTACATGAATTTTAATCCAATCAGCACCATTCTTTATTTGGCGTCTTACCTCTGTGATAATTTCATCTTTGTTTTGTACAATTTGGGCATACCCTCTTAAACCTTCATCAGGAATTAATCTTCCCGCTGTTCCTCCAACAGATGTTAGTAGAGCATTTCCACCTACTGACATCCTCGGGCCTTCAACATAACCAGAATTAATAGCATCTCTTAGATCAATACCTATTTCATGAAGGCTATCGGGATCACAAAATCCAGTTACTCCTGCTAATAAAACCTTCTTTGCATTATAGCCGGCAATGATAGCTGATAAAGCCTGTCTTCTGTGAAAAAAAAGTTCATCATTCGAAGTTGGTTCATCAAAAGTTATGTGACAATGTGCATCAATAATACCGGGCATAATAAATTTATTGGATGCATCAATTTTTTGAATATTATCTTCTCGGGAAACTTCTGTTGTATTTTTTCCAACAGCAATGATTTTGTTACCCTCAATAACTATATTGCCTTTATATTCTTTAGAACCAGTTCCATCAATTATGGTACCATTTTCAATAAGAATTTTTTCTTTCATATTAATACCTCTAAGCATTATAATAAATATTACTAATTTAATTCAAAATTGAATACTAATTTTTGTTCTTAAAATTATTATAAATAATAATAAAGGAAAATAAGTTATGAAATTAAATACTAAAAATCAATCACTTGGTATTCTTCGATCACTCCTTCTTTTAGTATTGATTATATTTGGTGTATGGATTCTTGATGAAAGAGGCCTTGTAGCAATTGTAATGGAAGGTGACAGAAGTCAAATATCGAAAGTAATAGCTGGCTTATGGATTGTTTCTTCAATTTATTGGCTGTATTTATCAAAAACTATTTCCGAGGAAAGAGACTCTTTTGAAAATAAGGAATTTAATAATAGCAAGTTATTGGTATCAAGATTTTTTCTTTCTCTACAAAAAAATGAAAATAAAGATGTTTTAATTAATGCTTTTGAGTCTGAGTTTGAAAAAAAAATTAGCTATGGAGTTATTGCTTCTGATGTTGCCCTAAAATTAGGTTTATTGGGTACAATTATAGGATTTATTTTAATGTTAAAACCTATAGCTGATCTTAATAGTACAAGTCCCGAAGATTTAAAATTAGCATTATCCTCAATGAGCTCAGGAATGGCTGTAGCTTTATATACTACATTAACTGGATTAATTGTTAGTACTTTACTAAGAATACAATTTCATTTTTCAGCAACCTGGATTATTTCCTTACTTAATGACCTAGCTTTTTATACGGAAAATAATTTTGAGTAAAAAAATTCTCTCAAATGAAGGTAGTAATAGTGATGCATTCACTGATTTATTGTTTAATGCATTACTAGGCTTTGCTTTTATGTTTTTTATCTCGTTTGCATTAATTCAAAAACCACAAGATGGTGGTAAGATTGATAGTAAAGCTGAATTCATTATTTCAGCTGAATGGGAAGACCATCATCCTGATGATGTTGATCTAATTGTAGAAGATCCAGAAGGAAATATTGTTTATTTTCAAAGACAACAAGCTGGACTAATGCATTTGGATAGAGATGACAGAGGTACCTTAGCAGATAGAATAATGATTGATGGTGTTGAGATAGAAAATCCGGCTAATCAAGAAGTCGTTACTATAAGAGGTTATATGAAAGGTGAATATATTGTTAATTTACTTTATTATAAATCTAATTTTATTAGCCCATTAAAAGTAAAGATAAAAGTTGAGAAAATAAATCCAAGGCTAGAAGTTATATATTTTAATGACTTTTTTTTGAAAAAAACCGGTGACGAAATTACAGCTGTAAGATTTATTTTGGATGACAAAGGCAATGTTTTGGACTTAAACCAACTTCAAAAGCCTATAATTTCTGGAAAGGTAAAATAAATGAATCAAATAGTGCTTTTGGGTATCTCCTATGCTGTATTATTTTCTCTTTTAGTGAGTGTAAATTTTTTTACAAAGCTATCACTAAGAATAAAAATAATATTAATTTTTTCAGTTCTATTTTTTTCTATTATTTCATATTCATCCATTAGAGAAATGCAAGGAATCCCATATCGAGATAATAACTTTTCAAAAGATCAACAATTATACAGAATTTTATGGAGTGGGGTTACAGAGCCAAATAAATTAAAAAAAACTAAAGGAGAAATTTTCCTTTTGTTAAAATCCACTGATAATAAAGGCTTTGAAGTGGGTGATCCAAGGCTTTATGCTGTTGAATATGATCCTTTGCTCTTGGAAAAAATATTGGAAATTAGAAGAGTTGAAAAAAAAGGTAAACCTGTAGCTGTAAAACTTACCAATTTAAATTTAAAGATAAATGATGATGAGCGACTTCCTGATGAATTAGGCGACCCTGATAAGTATAATTCTTTATCTGGTGATATTGATATTGAGCTTGAAGAAATTTTACTTCCGACACTTCCAAAAAAGAACTAATTATTTATATTTTTTTCTCTTTCTTTAGTAGCAACATCAACAATGTATGAGTGAACTTCAAAAATATTTTTCTCATCCAGTATATCCGAAAAACCTTTCATACCATTTTCTTCATATAATCCATTTAAGACAATTTCTTTAAAGTTTTCATGTGTGAAAGAATCCATATATCTTAAATCAGCTATCGTTTTCCCATGAACACCACTACCATGACAAATCGCACAATAGTTTGCATAGATATCTTCACCAGCCTTTATATCCTCCATACTTGCATTTAAGATTGGCTGTTCAGGTATTGTTAAATCTCTTTCAGGAATTTGTTCTATTTTAGATCTACCACCTAATTTGAATGTCAAAAGTTTTCCATTATTACCATATTTTATAGAGGCAAGTTTCCCTCTCCACTCGCCAAAATTGTCACCAAGAAAATTACTAGCTCCTCCATCACCAGCAAGAATGCTTATATATTGCTCACCATCAATCATAAATGTTATAGGAGGAGCCATAATTCCTATGTAAGCATTTTTTGACCAAATTAATTTACCGTTCCGAGAGTCATATGCTTCAAAAAAACCAGATGCATTTCCTTGAAAAACAATATTTCCTGCAGTGGTAAGTGGACCACCATTCCAAAATTGGTCATGTTGAATTGACCATTTAGTTTCACCAGTAATTGGATCAAAGGCAATTAATTCACCCGTAATTGGAGGTATACTCTGTCCATCCGACATATCGGGTACGGTTCCCCATAAATTGAATTCAGTCCCAGTATTGACAGTTTGAGGCTGCATTTTGTAAAGACCTGTTTTTGAATATGATTCTTTAACTTTATGAACAGCAACAATTTCCATAGTTGGTATAAAAACTAAACCTTGCTTAGGGTCATAAGACATAGCTTGCCAACCATGACCTCCGAATGTACCTGGTAAAATCCATTCGGCTTTCTTATAGTAATCCTTATCAGGATTAAGAACTGGTCTACCTGTTTTTAAATCAACGTGAGAAGCCCAATTTGTTCTGACATAATTATTTGCTCTTAGAAGCTCACCTGTTTCTCTATCTAATACATAAAAAAAGCCATTTTTTGGTGCTTGCATAAGAACCTTTCTTTTAGATCCGTCAACCAAAATTTCAGCTAACATTATATCTTGTGTGGCAGTATAATCCCATCTTTCTTCAGGAGTTGTTTGATAAAACCATTTCATTTTTCCGTTATCAGCATCTAAAGCAACAATTGATGAGAGAAATAAATTATCTCCTCCTTCAGGAGAGCGTATCTGTTGATTCCAAGGAGAACCATTCCCTGTACCTATATATACTTGATTGAATTCAGGGTCATAAACTATTGAATTCCATACAGTGCCACCACCGCCCATAGTCCACCATTGGCCGGTCCAAGTCTTTGCAGCCATTTCAAGTTCAGGGTGTTCAAATGGAAGCGAGGGATCCCCAGGAACAGTATAAAAACGCCACTCTAAATTACCATTATCAGTATTATATGCTGAAACATATCCTCTTACACCGCCCATATCGGCGCCGCCATTACCAATAAAAACTTTTCCATTAGCAATTCTAGGTGCTCCAGTTATTGTATAGTCTTTCTCTTTATCAATTAGTGTATTGATTTCCCATATAACTTCACCGGTTTTAGAATCTAAACTTATGAGCCTACCATCAATGGTACCAAAAAAGACTTTTCCTTTCCAAACAGCTACACCTCTGTTTACGACATCGCAACATACTTTTCTTGCCCAACTCCTTGGAACATTAGGATCATAAACCCATAATTCTTCACCTGTTTTTGCATCCACTGCATGAACAACACTCCAAGTACTTGAAACAAACATTATTCCATTATCAACTATTGGAGTTGCTTCTAGTCCTCTAGTGGTGCCCATATCAAGAGACCATTCAAGTTCTAAATCTTTAATTGTTTTAGTATTAATTTGATCAAGAGGTGAGTATCTTTGTTCATAATAATCTCTTCCATGGGCAAGCCAATTATGAGGCTCATTATCAGCATTAATAATTCTAGATTGATTAATATTTCCAATAATTTCTTCTTTAGCAATATTACTTTTGATTTGATTATTACTATTCTGAGTTTCTTTTTTTAAAGAATATGAGCCTAGTGTAGTCAATATAATTAAAATTAATAATAAAAGTATATTAATAATTATTGCTGTTTTTCTGCTTAAGGAAGGATGTTTCATGATCTACTTTCTATTAAATTTGTTATTCAATACCTTGTTGGATTTTACGATCGTTCTTAGCTGTGTCAATTATGTAATGATAAATATTTTTTACATCATTTTTGGAAATAACATCAGAAAATGCTGTCATTCCATTCTCACTGTAAATTCCATTGTAAACAATTTCATTAAATAACTCGTGACTATCATTACTCATCATTCTTAGATCAGGTAGGGCTGGTCCAGACCTGACAGCAGTTCCATGACAAAAAGCACAATATTCACCGTATAATTCTCTTCCTCTTGATATTTCAAATTCGGTGGTAGATATTTCTGGCTGTTTAGGAATTGTTCTGTCAAGTAAATCCAACCTTGGAAGTGACTCTTTTCCATTTATTTTAAAAGCCAAAAGCCTTCCTTCATTTCCATATTTTAGTGAGGCCATATGTTCTGTATGAAAACCAAGTGTATCACCACCATGATTATTACCACCACCTGTACCAGCAAGAATAACAACATATTGTTCATTCTTAATTTTGTAAGTTACTGGAGGAGCAATCATGCTGGTTTGAATATCTTTTGACCACAAAATTTCTCCAGTAGACGAGTTAAAAGCATTTAAGAATCCCATCCCGTTTCCTTGAAATGTTATGCCTGATTTTGTTGATAGTGTTCCACCATTCCAATGCTGAGGATATTTTACCTCCCATTCTGTCTCACCAGATATTGGATTGAAAGCTTTTAACGATCCTGTCCCTATGGGAGCATCTAATGTTGTAAGTGCTAAATCTAAATATTTTGCAATTTCAATACCTGTATTCCAAGAATTTGCTTTGTATTTAATTTTTCCTGTTTGTTGCCACTCCTCTGTCATTTTGTAAATTGTTGTTGATTTTTGTTCAGGAATAAAAACCAATCCCAATTCTGGATCATAAGACATAGCTTGCCAATTGTGTCCACCAAGTGCACCAGGAAGAATCCATTGTTTTTCATTTGTATAATCCTTATCTGGATTTTCGACAGGTCTCCCAGTTTCCATATCTACATGAGTTGCCCAATTTACTTCAGTATATTTATGAGCTCTTAAAAGCTCTCCATTATTTCTATCAAGGACATAAAAGAAACCATTTTTAGGGGCTTGCATAAGAACTTTTCTTTCAGCGCCATCTACCTCTACATCTGCAAGCATTATATCTTGTGTTGCAGTATAGTCCCAATTATCGCCTGGTGTTGTTTGGTAGTACCATTTCATTTCCCCTGTATCTGCATTTAGAGCAACTATAGAAGAGAGAAAAAGATTATCTCCTCCTCCTGGTGATCTTATAACTCTTGTCCAAGGAGATCCATTACCAACCCCAATGTATAAATTATTAAAGTCTGGATCATAAACTATTGAATTCCATACGGTTCCACCGCCACCAATTTTCCACCATTCTCCTCCTTTCCAAGTTTTTACTGCTTCTTTTAACTCAGGATGTTCAAATGGAAGGGAAGGGTCTCCTGGAACTGTATAAAATCGCCATATTAAATCACCATTAGATGTATCATATGCAGAAACATAACCTCTTACCCCATATTCAGCTCCCCCGTTTCCTATAAATACTTTATCATTTGCAACTCTAGGCGCCCCTGTAATTGTATAGTCTTTATCTCTATCAATTAATGTATTTATCTCCCAAATTAACTCTCCGGTTTTAGCGTTAAGTTTAATCAATCTTCCATCAAGACTTGCAAAAAAAACATTACCTTTCCAGACTGCTACACCTCTGTTTACAACATCACAACAGGCTTTTCTTCCCCAAGACCTTGGAACCAATGGATCATAACTCCAAATCTTTTTTCCAGTTTCAGCATTAATTGCGTATACAATACTCCATTCACTAGTAAGAAACATTACACCATTATCAACAATCGGTGTTGCCTCCAATGCTCTTGTACTATTCATATCAAATGACCAAGCAAGCTCTAATTTATTGATATTCTCTTTATTTATATCCTCAAGAATTGAATATCTTTGCTCTTCATAATTTCTTCCATGAGATAACCAATTATTAGGTTCGCTGTCAGTATTGATAATTCTTTGGGTATCTATATCACCTATAAGACTTAATTCATCTGTCTTTGGTAATGGGATATTCTTCTTTACTTCAGGCTTATTTATTGATGCAGTTTGAATTAAAATAGCAAATGTAAGAATAAAGATTATGATTATATTTATAAAAACTGCTGTTTTTTTTCCTAAGCTTGGATGACTCATTGTTACTCCCAATTACCCCAAAAATTAAATTATGCTAATTTAATTATTTTCTTAAATCTAGCCTATTTTTTTTAATTTTTTGCTACAAAATATGGATTTTTGAAGCTGTTTTCTTTGAAGCCATATCTAAGCTCCTCTCCATTTAGCAAAGTAACATTACCTCCAGCCTTTTTTAAAATTGCATGGCCTGCTGCAGTATCCCATTCACATGTTGGTGAAATACGGGGATATATATCTGCTTCCCCCGATGCAATTAAACAAAATTTATAAGAAGATCCAATGTAGTTAATTTTTTCTATATCATAATCTTTTAAGTAATTTTCAGTCTCTTTACTTTTATGTGATCTGCTGATTGTAGCAATTAATTTTTTTTCTTTTTCGAGGTTAACTTTAATTTGTTTAGCATTATCAAATGATAACTGATTTTTATATTTTGTATTTATTAAATAAGATTTTTTTTCATCATTAAAAAAAATTTTATTTTTTGCTGGGACATTTATGAAACCAATTTGCGTAATTCCATCTCTTACGTATGCAATATTAACAGTAAATTCGTCATTTTTTTTTACAAATTCTTTTGTTCCATCCAAAGGGTCAACAAGAAAAAATTCGTTATCATAATTTGGTAAAAAGTTATTTGAATAAGCTTCCTCTGATATGACCGGAATACCAGAAAACAATTTATTTAATTTTTCTAAGATAAACTGTTCAGCCTTTTTATCTGCAATTGTAACAGGTGAGTTATCATTTTTATGATTAACTTCAAAATCTTTATTATAAATATCCATAATTAATATCCCTGCTTCATATGAGATTTTAATTAATTCAGATAAAATATTTTTTTGAAACATATAAAATTATAATAACTATAAGCAATAAATGAAATTAAATAATTAAAAGTATTATTTTAGACCTTAATTAATTGCATTAATTGAATAATTTTTATATTTAATTCTTATGATACCAAAAGTAGATTTAGGCATTAGTAAAAAAGCTAAGAAAGCACGAGTTATTGTGGCAATGTCTGGTGGCGTTGACTCTTCCGTAGCTGCTGCTCTTGTAAAGGCTTCTGGCTATGAAACTATTGGAATAACTCTTCAGCTTTATGATGATAGCACTTCACCAAAGAAAAAAGGATCCTGTTGCGCTGGCCAGGACATTCACGATGCAAAGAAAGTAGCATCGTCACTAAAAATTCCTCATTACGTTTTAGATTATGAAAAAATTTTTAAAGAAAAAGTCATAAAAGACTTTGCATTATCATATGAAAAAGGTGAGACGCCAATACCATGTGTTTTATGTAATGAAAAAATCAAGTTTGAAGATTTATTTAATGTTGCAAAAGACCTTAATGCTGATGCATTAGTTACAGGACATTACATAAAATCAGTAGAGGGTAAAAATGGAAGAGAGATGTATAGGGCGAAGGATATCGAAAGAGACCAAAGCTATTTTCTTTTTAAAACTACAAAAGAACAATTAAATTTTTTAAGATTTCCTTTAGGGGGTTTTACAAAATTAGAAATTCGTAAAATAGCAAAAGATATTGGACTTGTTGTTTCAGAAAAGCCTGATAGTCAGGACATATGTTTTGTTCCAGATGGTGATTATTCAAATATCTTAAAAAAATTAAACCCTAATGGGCACAAGAAAGGTAGAATTATTTCTAAAGCAGGTGAAGTACTAGCAAAACATGATGGAATTATTAACTTTACTATTGGTCAAAGAAGGGGTTTAGGAGTAGCAATCGGCGAACCTTTGTATGTAATTGATATCAATCCATCTACTTATGATGTTACTGTAGGTACTAAAGATGATCTTAAGAAAGAAACTATATATATCAAAGATATAAATTGGTTGGGCGACGGGCAATTTGCTAATAAAACTCATAGGGTTAAAGTGAAGGTTGGATCAACTCTTAATCTTGAAAATGCAGATATAGTCTCGAAAGGGAAAAATATTAGTGTTAAATTAGATAGTGGTTTAAGAGAGGGGATATCACCTGGTCAGGCCTGTGTATTTTATGATATTGAAAATAGTTCAAGGGTTTTAGGTGGTGGATGGATATATGACAATCGCTTGTCTTGACATCTGGTAATTTACGGCATTAATGGATGAATACTTGTGGCGGGGTAGCTCAGTTGGTTAGAGCAGCGGAATCATAATCCGCGTGTCGGGGGTTCAAATCCCTCCCCCGCTACCATTAGGCTTAATATAGAGGAGAAGTTATGAAGAAGTTAATATTTCTATTTTTAATAACAACATCGATTTCACTAAATGCCGGTCATCACAAGGTAAATGACTTTTCTAGCGAAGAAATTGTTAGAATGGCTTACTCAACTTTTGCTTCAGGCGACATCGATGCTTGGTCAAAATTACATTCTGATGATCTTAAATTTTCTATTTATGGAAAATTACCCCATTCTGGTATCCACATTGGGACTGAAGCCACAATAAAAAATGTTTTTGAAGTAATACCTAAATTTTGGCCAAACTTTAAATTAGAAATACAAAACATCGATACAGTAAAAACACAAACAGGAAGCACTGTTTATGTTCTTCATAAAATGACAGCTGATAATTTAGATACATCAGCTTTACATATGTTTACTATAAAAAATGGAAAAATTAATTCATTTTCAGCCTTCGATGATTATGACTCTATGCGTAAAGCAATGATTAAATAATAACTTTCTTAATGTTTTAAAAATAATGATAGATAGACACATTAATTTAATAGGTGCTTCAAACTTTAGAGACCTTGGCGGATATGAAACTGAGGATGGTATGAGGCTAAAGTATGGAGTTATTTATCGTTCAGATAACTTATCTCATTTAACAGATATAGATTTAAAGAAAATTAATGAAATCGGTATTAAAACTGTTTGTGATTTAAGAAGCGACAGTGAGCTTGATGAATTTCCATCGCCTTTTTCAAGAAATTCCACACCAGTTCTAAAACATATACCCATTAAAACATTAGGTACTAAGGATCTAAGGGAATTATCAATAAAAGATGGTGTTACCAGTGAAGAAATCGCTCAAGAAATGCAACATCATTATATTTTGTATGTTCATCAGCATAAGAAAAAATATCGAGATTTTATCAATTTAATTGCTTTTGGTAAAATCCCGCTAGTTTTTCATTGTTTCGCGGGTAAAGATAGAACCGGTTTTGGAGCTCTTTTATTCTTAGGCTTATTAGGTGTTAAAAAAGAAATTATAATTGAAGATTATTTATTAACTAATAAATTCTTTAAGGGTCCAATAGTAAGTGAAGAGTGGAGAGATACTGCATCAGAAAAATTAAAACCTTTATTTGAAGCAAGGGTCGATTACATAAATGCTGCATTTAAACAAATCTACTCAACACATGAAACAATTGAGGATTTTGTAATTGAAGAGTTAAAATTAAATAGTGATACTATAGATATCTTAAAAAGTAGGATTTTAGAGTAAGTTATTCTTTTACAAAAGTAACGGCGTAGTATTCTTTGCCATCAAATAGGTCTTTTGCATCCTCAACACCGCTTATCATTTGGAATTTTCTTGGAACTATTGTTCCTTCCATTCTATAACCACGTGCACTCATATTTTTTCTATGGAATTCCATGGCTGCAGGAGTAAAATCCTCTGCTAAGACTGTTATTCTTTCTATTTTCTTATCGTTTTCTTCTGTCATTTTTTCTCTCTTTATAAAACATTATCATAAAATTTTATTTATTTCCGTAAAAAACAAATCCTGATGGTTTTTTTCCTTTTTTAAAATCTAATAAATTATCTAAAATTGACTTAGATCTTCTTATATCCGACTCTTGAGTATGAGCTGAATTGTGAGGAGTCATTATTACATTGTCTAGTTTATGAAAAGGAAAATCAGATGGTCTAGGCTCTTTTTCTGGTATACCACCGGCTTTTGGTCTATCAGGGTATATCCACCAAGTATCAATTGCTGCACCGGCGATTTCCCTGTTCTTAAGGGCAAGAAAAAGATCCTCTTCTTCACAAACATCACCTCTTGCAACATTTATAATATAAGAGGTTTCTCTCATTAGTGACAATGTCTTCTTATTAATTAGACCTCTAGTACTTTTATTGAGGTCACAGGCTAAAACCAAAAAATCACTTTCTTTTAAAATAAAATCCAGTTGGTCTGATGAACCATGCCAATCAAGATACTTAGGAGTATTTTTTCTTTTAGTCCTATTGAGACCATATGTTTTCATTCCAAGAGATTTTGCTCTTATTGCTGTTTCAATACCAATTTGACCATACCCAATAATACCTATTTTTTTACCAAAAACCTCACCATGCATACTTTTAGGATCTGATAAGGTTCCAGTCTTTTTCCATGAACCGGATTTGAAATCATTGTTAGTGGTTAAAAGGTCTATACTTAAGCTCATAACGCAACTTATGATGTATTCTGACATTGCTATTTCATGACCAGAAGCATTCGCAACCATTAAATTTTTTGGAATTAGTTGAGGGTTAAGCCAGTCAACTCCAGCAAATGGTATTTGTAAAAGTTTTAGATTTTTTGCTGAAGATATAAATTTGAAAATGCCTCCATAAATCAGTGCATCAGATCCAGTTATTGCAATATCTGCTTTATCAAGTAGATTTGATAAATCAACCTCGCTTTCTCCAGGATTCCAATTATATATTGTCCAAGAGTCATCAAGATTTTCCTTTAGATCTCTTTGGATTGCCTCTCCTTTTTTTCCAAGAATTAAAATATTCATCTTTTAAGCGATTGTTACGCCCCCATCTATTACAATATTTTGGCCTGTCGTAAAGGACCCTGCATCGCTTGCTAAAAATATTGCTGCTCCAGCAACTTCATCTGGAACACCAATTCTTCTTAAAGGAGCTTTAGATGTGGTGTTTTGTAATATTTCAGGGTTATCCCATAAAGCTTTTGCAAATCTAGTTTTTATAATTCCAGGGGAAATACAATTTGCCCTAATGTTATTTGGTCCTTGTTCAACTGCTATATTTCTTACTAACTGCATATCAGCTGCTTTCGAAATACTGTAGGCTCCTAACATTTCAGATCCTTTTAAACCACCTATAGATGATACAACTATTATTGAACCTTCTTTTCTTTCTATCATTTGTGGTAGCACCATATTAGATAGCCAATGATTAGATTTAATATTTGCACTTAAAATTTTATCAAAAGCATCATCAGGTATATCCATAGAAGATCCAAAAAAAGGATTTAATGCAGCATTGCAAACTAAAATATCTATACCTCCAAAATTTGAATTTGTTTCCTTTACAAGATTTGCCAATTGATTTTTTTCATTAATATTGCATGGAATTGAAATAGCACTATCCGGAAATTCTTTGTTAATTTCATCCCTAATTTTTATACACATATCTTCTTTTCTGCTCGATATCACAACTTTAGCACCATGTTCAGCAAACCTTTTCGCTATTGCTTCGCCTATTCCTTTTGTTGAACCAGTAATTAATGCTCTTTTTCCAGATAAATTAAATAATTCCATTTTTTTTCCTATAATTGTATTTCTTAGAATAGCAGAGCTTAAAAACTAAATGAAGCCAATAGTTGACGAATAAGATACAGTATATTAGTGAGTGATTATATGGGCCATGACATAAAAAAATCTATTAAAATTAATAATTTTTCAGAGGTTTTTGAGGAATATGACTCTATTATTTGTGATATCTGGGGTGTAATTCATAATGGTCAAGAATTATTTAATTCGAGCGTAGATTGTTTATATAAATTAAAAAATACTGGGTATCCTGTAATTTTAGTTTCTAATGCACCTCGCCCTGGAGAGGAAATTACATTAATGCTTGAAAAAATGGGTTTAGAAAAAAATTGCTATGATAAAATCATTACTTCTGGAGACTTAACTCAGAAAATACTAAACGATGGATCACTGGGCCAGAATTGCTATCATATTGGTCCAGATAGAGATTTGAAGATTTTTGATGGCGTAGGGGTTAATAGGGTAAGTTTTGATAAGTCTGATTTTATTTTCATTACAGGATTATTGAATGATGAAGAAGAGGATGAAAACACTTATCTGCCTCTACTTAAAGAGAGTAAAGAGAGAAATCTTAAATTATTATGTGCAAATCCTGATATTTGGGTTCAAAGAGGTAATGATTTAATTCCATGTGCTGGGGCAATTTCAAAAAAATACGAGTCAATTGGTGGTGAAGTTATTAATATTGGTAAGCCTTTTAAACCTATTTTTGATGAGGCAATTAAAAACATAGAAATTTTAGGAAAGGGAAAATGTGCTTCAACAATTGTTATTGGCGATGGGATTGATACTGATATAAAAGGTGCAAATGATTATAAATTAGATAGTTTGCTTACTCTTGGAGGACTTTTTTCTGGTCAAAAAATTGATGAGGTTTTAAAGGTAATTAATAAAAAGAAAATATTTCCATCATTTTTGATTGAGGAATTAATTTATTAAGTATTTAAAGTTTTTTTTGGTTAAGGATTATGGAAATTTTTATCGATAGAAATGATAATTTAAAATCTGCTCAAGGTGGTGTTTATGCATTAGGTAATTTTGATGGCGTTCATCTTGGCCATAAAGAGATCATTTCAAAGGTAATTGAAATAAGTAGATCGAAGAATATTCCATCAGGTGTCTTAATTTTTAATCCTCACCCTAGAAGTTATTTTAATCCAAAATTAAATGATTTTATTTTATCTGATATAAAAACAAGGTCTTATCTTCTTGAAAAAACTAAATTAGATTTTTTGGGTATTCTTAAATTTGATGAGGCTATGTCAAATTTATCACCAAGGGAATTTATTGAAAAAGTGATCAAAGATAGAGTAGGTGTTTCCCATCTGATAGTAGGTTATAATTTTAGATTTGGAAAAAATAGAGAAGGTGATGTTGAAGTATTATCCAAAATTTGTAGTGAATATAATATCGATCTTACTATTATCGAACAGGTTAAAAATAAAGAATTAATTATCTCATCATCAGAGATAAGAAAAGCCATTGAGGAATTAGACTTTAAAAGAGTTAATAAAATAATTGGGAATCACTGGAAGATTATAGGAAAAGTAATTGAAGGTGACAAAAGAGGAAGAGAGATAGGCTTTCCAACCGCTAATATAATGATGGATAATATTATTAAGCCTAATTTTGGTGTTTATGCAGTAAATGTTGAATTTAAAAATAATTTGTTTAACGGAATTGCAAATTTTGGAATAAGACCTACCTTTGATAAGACAAAATCGCTACCTATATTAGAAGTGCATTTGTTTGATTTTTCCGATAATTTGTATGAAGAAGAAATAATTATATCTTTTGTTGACTTTATAAGAAAAGAAAAGAAATTTGATGGCCTTGAATCTTTAAAATCTCAGATTCAACTTGATATCAATGTTGCAAAAGATTTATTAGGTTTATAATTTTTAAATTGAGCTTTGAATGGGAAAGTTATGTCTTTAGAAAAAGGAAATAAACAAGATTATAGGGATACTTTGTTATTACCAAAAACAGACCTGCCTATGAGAGCAAATTTACCAGATAAAGAGCCTGAATTTTTAAAGAAATGGACTGAAGAAAAGTTATTCGCAAAAGTCAGAGAGTCATCAAAGGGCAAAGAAAAATTTATTTTGCATGATGGTCCACCTTATGCAAATGGAAATTTACATATGGGTACGGCTCTAAATAAAATCTTAAAGGATGTTATTGTTAGATCAAAGCAATTACAGGGTTATGACGCAGAGTATAGACCTGGTTGGGATTGTCACGGATTGCCAATTGAGTGGAAAGTTGAAGAATTATATAGAGAAGCTAACAAAATAAAAGAGGATATCCCAATTAATGATTTTCGCGGTGAATGTAGAGCTTTTGCAAAAAAATGGATAGATATTCAGAAAAAACAATTTATGAGATTGGGTGTCCTGGGTAATTGGGATAACCCATATACTACAATGGAATTTTCTTCTGAAGCTTCTATTGTCGAGGAATTTCACAAATTTTTAATGAATGGTGATCTTTATATGGGCTCAAAACCTGTAATGTGGTCAGTCGTCGAAAAAACAGCATTAGCTGAAGCTGAGGTTGAGTATCTCGAACATACTTCTCCAACAATTTGGGTAAGTTTCCCAATTTTAAATGGCGATAAAGATTTAAGTGATGCAAATATTTTAATTTGGACTACAACTCCATGGACTATACCTGCTAATAGGGCTTTGGCATTTTCTTCTAAATTTGAATATGGTCTTTACGAGGTATCATCTGTTGAAGAAGGAAGTTTAGCATCGGCTGGTAAAAAAATAATTATTAATACAGCCATGAGAGAAAATGTTGAGAACGCAGCTAAAATAAATTTAAACTTTTTAAAATATATAAAATCTCTAGAGGGTTTAATTTGTAGCCATCCTTTCAAAGACAGTGGTTATGATTTCGATGTTCCTTTGCTCGAAGGTGATTTTTTGACTGAGGATGCTGGTACAGGTTTTGTACATATTGCACCAAGTCATGGCCAAGATGATTATGAACTAGCTGTTAAAAATGGAATTGTCCCACCTTTTATCTTAAACGATGAAGGTTATTATCTTGATGATGTTAAAATTTTTGCCGGTAAAAAAGTTTACAATGATGATGGCACCCTTGGCGATGCAACAGGGGCGGTTATTTCAGAGTTAATAAAGTCAAATAATTTACTAGGAAAGGGAAAGTTAAGACATCAATATCCTCATAGTTGGCGCTCAAAATCACCATTAATTTTTAGAAATACACCTCAATGGTTTATTTCAATGGAGACCAATGACTTAAGAAAAAAATCTCTAAAAGCAATTGATGATGTTCATTGGATACCAGCTAAAGGAAAAAATAGAATTAAAGCGATGGTCGATTCTAGACCTGATTGGGTTGTTTCAAGGCAAAGGGCCTGGGGTGTACCTTTATCTATTTTTATTAATAAAAAGACTGGGAAACCTTTGAAGGATAAAGATGTTAATAGAAGAATTGCTGACTCATTTAGGGAAAATGGATCAGATTCATGGTTTAGTATAGAATCATCAGAATATTTGGGTGATAAATATGACCCTGATGATTGGGAAAAAGTTAATGATATTTTGGATGTTTGGTTTGACTCAGGTTCAACTCATGCATTTGTATTAGAGAATGATGATAATTTATCTTCACCTGCAAATCTCTATTTAGAAGGATCCGATCAACATCGAGGGTGGTTTCAGTCATCTCTTCTTGAGTCATGCGGAACACGCGGTGTAGCTCCTTTTGAGCAAGTTTTAACCCATGGTTTCGTCATGGATAAGGATGGAAGAAAAATGTCAAAATCCATAGGAAATGTAATACTTCCAGATGATTTAATAAATCAATATGGTGCAGATGTTGTAAGATTATGGGTAGTTTCATCAGATTTTACTGAGGATCTAAGAATTGGCCAGGAAATAATGAAGGCTAATGTAGAGTCCTATAGAAAAATTAGGAATACATTTCGATTCCTTTTAGGAAATCTTGACGGATTTAGTCCAAAGGAGATCGTTCAATATGAAGATATGCCTGAGCTAGAAAAATATATTCTTCATAAGCTGAAAGTAATAGATGAGAAAATTAGAGAAGGTTATAATAATTATGATTTAAAAGCGGTCTTTCAAACCCTTCTAAATTTTTCAAACTTAGATCTTTCATCATTCTATTTTGATATTAGAAAGGACTCTCTTTATTGCGATAGTTTAAATAGTAATTCAAGAAAATCTACCAGAACTGTTTTAGACATATTATTTAATTATCTTGTGCGTTGGTTTTCACCAATCTTATGTTTTACTTGTGAAGAGGTTATGCAATCTCGTTTTCCTGACCACAGTGAAAGTATCCATGAGTTAGAATTTCTTTCAGCAGATGCCAATTGGCTGAACAATGAACTATTTGAGAAATGGGAAAAGATACGATCTGTAAGAAGAGTTGTTACTGGAGCTATTGAATTAGAGAGAAAAGAAAAAAGAATTGGATCAAGTTTAGAAGCCTTTCCAAATGTATATATATCAAATAAGGAATATTTAGAAATTTTTAGGAATATAGATTTAGCTGAAATCTTTATCACATCCCAAGCTAAGCTAACTGAGGGTGAAGGACCAGAAAATGCATTTAGATTAGCTGAAAATAATATAGTGTCTGTTTTATGTTCGGTTGCAGAGGGAAAAAAGTGCAATAGATCATGGAAGATATTACCTGAAGTCGGGTCTGACCCTGATTACCCAGATTTAAGCATTCGTGACGCAGATGTAATGAGAGAAATTAGTGATAAATAAATTAAGAGAATTTAGTTTTCTACTAATATCAATTTTTATTTTTCTTTTAGATTTTTTTAGTAAGTATTTTTTAATTAATTTTTATGATTTGGGCTCAAAAGGAAGAGTTTCTTTAACTCCATTTCTTGATTTTATTTTAGTTTTGAATCCAGGAATTAGTTTTGGTCTCTTTTCAAGTGGTGACGATATTCAGCGCTGGATATTATCAATTTTATCTATAATGATTATTCTTTACTTATATTATTGGGCAAGAAACTCTTCTTCAAAGGTTATAAAGTTATCTTTATTTACCATGATTGGTGGAGCTTTAGGCAATCTCTATGATAGAGTTTTTTATGGTAATGTTATTGATTTTATTTCACTTCATGTTTTTAATTATTACTGGTATGTATTCAATATAGCTGATATTGCTATTGTTCTTGGGGGTTTATTTGTTTTAATTGATCTTACTAGAGATTCTTTTAAAAAAAAGTAGCGAGGAAATAATGTTTACTAGATTTTTTGGTTTTATTTTTATTACTTTAAATATTTCTTTTCTATCTAGTTGCGGAAGTGAGCTCGCAGATGTTTTAGGAACTAATAAACTGCCACCTGATGAGTTCACAATTTTAACTAAACCAGCACTTATTGTTCCTCCAGAGTATAATCTTAGACCTCCTGCTGAAGGAGAGATTCGTCCTGATCCTCAACAACCAAATAGACAACTACAATCAATTTTGTTTGGACAAAATAAAACTGATGAATTTAGTTCATCTGAAATTAATTTAATGACGGGTTCAGATGTAGCTGAGGCTATTCCAAATATTAGAGAGGTTATCGACTCTGAAATGAGAGACGTTGAGAAAGTTAGCCCTAATCTTGAAAGTCAAATACTAAACTCACCATCTGAGACTTTAAGATAATTATTTTTCTTTAGAAGACAAATAATGCTCAGCCTCTAATGCAGCCATGCATCCCATCCCAGCAGCTGTCACAGCTTGTCTGTATTTTTCATCTGTAACATCACCAGCAGCAAAAACTCCTTCAATAGATGTTAAAGTAGAATCAGGCTCGGTAATAATGTACCCATTATTATTTATTTTTAATTTATCTTTGAAGATTGATGATGAAGGACTATGACCAATGGCAATAAAAATTCCATCTACCATCACTTTATTTTCACTATTGTTTTTTATGTTTTTCAATAGAACGCTATTAACACTTGGAGGATTATCTTCGCCAATTATCTCCTTAACTTCTGAATCCCAAATTGTTGAAATTTTTGGATGATTTAACAGTTTTTTTTGAAGGATTTTTTCAGCTCTTAATTCATCTCTTCTATGAACTAACATTACTTCAGAAGCAAAATTTGTCAGAAATAAAGCCTCTTCCACAGCTGTATTTCCTCCACCAACAACCATAACTTTTTTATCTTTATAGAAAAAACCATCACATGTAGCACAAGCTGAAACTCCGTAACCCTTAAATTTATCCTCTGAATCAAGACCAAGCCAACGAGCTTGAGCCCCTGTAGAAATGATAAGTGCATCACATGAGTATTTTTTTTCTGAATCTGATGACAAAATAAATGGCCTAACAGATAAGTCTACATCTATTATTGTATCAAGAATAATTTTTGTTCCAACTTTTTCAGCTTGATCTCTCATTTGTTCCATTAACCAAGGACCTTGTATAACATCAGAAAACCCAGGATAATTTTCTACATCTGTAGTAATTGTCATTTGTCCACCTGGTTCAATACCTGTCAATAAAACTGGTTCGAGCATTGCTCTTGATGTATAAATTGCTGCTGTATAACCAGCTGGTCCAGAACCTAAAATTAAAACTTTTGAATGATTAATATTAGACATTTTGTTCCTTTCATAATTGTTAATAGTATAAGAGATTCTTTATCTTAAAAACTATATTAACTTAAATTAATTTTACTAAATGATTAGCTATTTCTTTTGTGGCATTGATTTCTTTAAATTCAAATTTATTGATTTCTCCATCAATTTTTTTAATTAAATTTTCACTTTTTAACTTTGAGAGAAATTTATTTATTCTTTTTGATTTGCATTTTAAGTCAAAGATATAGGTTGAAAGATTTGCCGTTATTGCTTCACTAACCATATTTACAGAGTCTGGAGTTACAATAGCTATATCTGAGATTCCTAAAAATGCATAATATGGGTTTTCTCCTTCACTATTATAGAGATAGTGAGGATAATTAAGTACGATTTTACTTATTTCTTTTTTTAAATACTCAGGAGTTCTTCTTGAGGTTGATATTAGTGGCGTCCAACCATCCTCAATAGATTTAGATATGGTTTTTAAGATATAAGAGCATTCATTTTTGTCGAAGTTAAATGCTTTAGTCTTACCGCCTAATAAGATAGTTAAAAAAGGCTTTGGAAGAATTGAAAATTTTTCACTCCATTTATCAACTTCATTTCTCAGTAAATCCTTATTTACTCTACCTGGAGATAATAATGTTGAAAAAGTATTAGACCCTTTTAAATTGTCATGGAGTGGCGCCCAAACAAAATCAAAATTATTTGTCTTAATTTTAGGATCTTGGAGGAATATCGAAAAAACATCATTTTTCAGACTTGATTTTAAATATTTCATATAAGGAATTGTTTTTCTTCCTGCGCCAATAATATATTTTGGCCAGGGTTCTTCAAAGTTATTTACTTTTTTTGGTATGCCATAAGGAGCTATTAACGATAAAATTTTACTAGGGTTAATTTTTTTTACTTCATAAGTAAAATTTAGTTCTTCAGCAAGACCAATACATTGATTTTCGCAGCCAATTAAACCTGAAGAAATAATCCAGCAGTCTATAGATTTTTTTTCTGTCATTAATTAATTCCTTGTAATAATCTTGCGTGATTATTAGACAATGTATAACATAATTTATATGAAACGAGATAATTTAGATAATATTGATGTAAAAATCTTAAAAACCCTTCAAGAAAATGGAAGAGTCACAAATGTTGAACTTGCAGAAAAAGTTGATTTATCAGCTCCTCCTTGTTTAAGAAGAGTAAGATCTTTAGAGGATAGAGGTTTCATTAAAGGATATCACGCTGATTTATCAGCAGAAAAGTTAGGCTTTCAAGTTACCGTTTTTGCTATGGTTGGATTACATAATCAAGCTGAAGCAGATTTAAAGGCTTTTGAAGATAGGGTTAACTCTCTGGACTATGTAAGGGAATGTCACATGCTTAATGGTGAAATAGACTTTATTTTAAAATGTGTAGCGCCTGATTTATCAGCTTTTCAAATATTTTTAACACAGGAGTTAACCTCAGCTCCTAATGTTGCAAGCGTTAAAACTTCTCTAACTATAAGACAATCTAAGTATTCTCCTGGAATTCCTATTAAAAGTACAAATTAAATATCTATTATTTTTCCAGGATTCATAATATTTTTAGGATCTAATGATTTTTTAATCAATTTAAATAATTCTACATCTTTTTTCATATATTTTTTTAAATCAGCTTTTTTAGTTAGTCCAATCCCATGTTCTGCACTAATTGAACCATTCAGTTCGATAGTAAGATCGTTAATTTTTTTCCTAAGTTTTTTATCTTTTTTTAAAAATTTATCTTTATTAGATTTTATTGGTTGAGAAATATTAAAGTGAATATTTCCATCACCAATGTGACCAAAAATTACACTTCTAGAACCTGGTATTACCTCTTTTGATATTTTTTCAGCATTATTGATAAATTTACTTATATCTTTAATTGGAATGGATATATCATTTTTGATACTTCCTCCCTCTTTTTTTTGAGCTTCAGAAATACTTTCTCTAATATACCACATATCCTTTGCTTGTTTTAATGACTGTGAGATAAAAATATCTTTAGCTAAATTTTGATGAAGAATTTCGTTAAGTAGGTTTTCAATTTTGTCTTTTTCATTTTTGGATACTTCAATTGAAGAAAATTCAACCAATATTAACCATTTAAATTTTTCAATAGGTATAGAAGTTTTATCCATATGTTTATTAACTAATTCAATAGAAAAATTATTCATTAATTCAAAAGCAGTAAGAGGAATAGAGAGATTATTTCTAATATGGTTTAAAATCTCAATTGATTGTTTTGGTGAATTTACCGAAAGTAGAGCGGTATATATATTTTTTGGTTTAGGGAATACCTTAAGTGTAGCAGCAGTTATCACTCCAAGAGTACCCTCAGATCCTACAAATAAATCTTTTATAGAGTAACCAGTATTATCTTTAATAAGGGTTTTCAGATTATTAATAATAGATCCATCAGATAGAACTACTTCAAGACCCATGACTAATTCTCTTGTATTTCCATAATAAAGCACAGCAACACCACCAGCATTTGAGGCAATATTACCTCCTAAACTACAACTTCCTTCTGATGCAAGAGATAGCGGAAAAATAAGGTTATTTTCGTCACATTTTTTCTGAAGATCTGATAAAATTAAACCAGCCTCAACAGTAACTGATTGGTCTGTAGGATTAATTTCCCTTATTTTATTTAATCTTTCTAAACTAATCACTATATGATCTTTATTGAACGGTATTTGACCGCCTACAAGACCTGTATTTCCACCTTGAGGAATACATGAAATATTTTTTCTATATGCAAATTTTAAAATATTCGATACTTCTTTAGTTGATTTTGGTTTAACTATTGCTCCAGCAACTCCAGTGTAAACACCTCTCCATTCTTTAAGATATTTTTGCATGTCATTTTTATCGGTAATTACATTTTTATTACCAACAATTTTTCTGAATTTATTTATTTCTGAACTAAGCATACGCATACTTTAGCAATTGCAATATTTTAATTAAAGAAAAAGCGTTAATAAATTTAATTAATGTATTATGATGATTAAAATGCTTACTCGAGTACAAAATATCTTTCTTGCTACTAAAAATATAGAAGAAACATCTAGAAAATTTTCTACATTTTTTAGAGGAAATCCTAATTTTGAGGGTTCATCTGAAAATCTAGGTGTTCATATAACCATTTTTGGATTGGATAAAACAAATATATGCCTAATATCGCCAATGAACTCTGGTATATGGTTTAAACCTCTTAATAATTTCTTGAGAGAAAAGGGCGAGGGTATTTTTGGATTAAATTTTTCTTCAGATGATATAGATAATGACTATAAGAATTTTAAAATTAATGATTTAAAAGTCAGTAGTAGATTTAATAGCGCTTTCCAAGAAAATACAAATAATAAAATAGACTTTAATTTTTTTAACATTGTAAATGAGTCAGTAAGTAATTTAAATATTTCAATAAGCAATGAGATAAATTTTTTAAGTAGCAGAAAGAATATAACTGATGGAATTAGTAAAGTTAATCAATTGGTAATCCAAACAAAATTCCCTGAGATTATTAAAGATATTTTTGAAGAAAAACTTAATATTAGATTAGCTCTAGATAAAACATTTAAAGAATGGGCAGGTCGGATGCTTTTTTTTCGATTAGGAGGTGTAACTTTAGAAGTCATTGAAGGGAGAGACTTAAAGCATAATTGTGGATATTTTGGTATTGGTTGGCATACTGATAATTATAATAATTGTTATAAAAGATTAATTGAGGATGGTTTTGGTTTTTCTGAAATAAGAAAGGGAAGAAAAAAAGGCACCTTGGTGTCTACCCTAAAGGAACCAATGTTAAATATACCAACTATTTTGATTGGCCTTGAGGAATAATTTCATGAAAAAAATCTATTTTATTATCTTTTTAATCTTCTTATCTGCATGTTCCGAAGACAAAAGGGTTGAAAATGATAATGATTTATTACAAATCACTTTTGCTACTGATTGGAAAGCTCAAGCAGAGCAAGGTGGTTTTTATCAAGCCTTGGCATCAGGAAAATATCTTGAAAAAGGTTTAAATGTAAAAATAATTCAAGGCAATGCAAATATTAATATTCCAAGATTATTGGCTTCAAATTCGATAGACTTTGGAATGGGATCAAATAGTTTCATTCCCATGAATATGGTTGCTAATAATATTCCTGGAAAAGCTGTTATGGCTGTATTTCAGAAAGATCCACAAATTATTATGACCCATGGTGATAACAATATAAATAGCATAGATGATATAAAGGGTCTTCCTATAATGATTGCGGATGCAAGTATTGGAGGATTTTGGTTGTGGTTAAAATCAAAATATAATTTTAACGATAGTCAAATTAGAAAAAAGACTATTAGTCTTGCACCTTTTTTAAAGGATGTATCCTCTATTCAGCAGGGTTACTTGACTTCTGAACCATATTTATTTGAACAAATCACAGGACAACAGCCGAAAGTTTTCTTAATGGCTGATTACGGATATCCAAGTTATGGAGCAATGGTTTTGACTTCAAATAAAATGATAACTGAAAATCCTGATATTGTTCAAGATTTTGTTGATGCAAGCATAGAGGGTTGGATTGAATATATATATGGTGATCCATCTCTGGGAAATCAATTGATATTGAATGAGAATAATGAAATGACTGAAGCAGTTCTTTTTCAAGCTATTAAAAAAATTAGAGAATATAATATGATATCTAATGAAGTTTTGCTTGGAAAAAATATTGGTACAATGTCAGACAAAAAATGGAATGATTTTTTTAATATAATGGCAGAAAATAATGTTTACGACAAAACCTTAAATTGGAAAGAGGCCTATACATTAGATTTTATTAAAGAAGGAAATTAATGCTAAAGTTTAATAAGATTTATAAACAATACGAAACACCTATTCTTGGACCCATAAACTTAGAAATAGAAAAAGATAGTTTTGTTTCTATTTTAGGTTCGTCTGGCGCAGGGAAATCAACCCTTTTAAGGCTTGCATCAAACTTAATTCAACCTACATCAGGATCTATAGAATACCTAAATAATAAAAAACCAAATACTGGCTTTGTTTTTCAAGATCCAACCCTGCTTCCATGGAGATCAGTAATTGATAACGTACTTCTTCCTGCCGAACTAACATCAAAAAATATCAAACTCTCAAAAGAAAAGGCATTTTTTTGGTTATCAAAGGTAGGTTTAGAAGGCAAAGAAAATTCTTTGCCTAATCAACTTTCAGGTGGTCAAAAAATGAGAGTTTCAATTGCAAGAGCAATGGCTCAAGATTGTTCACTATTGCTAATGGATGAACCTTTTGCAGCGCTCGATGAGGTTTCAAGAAATAAACTTGAGGATGATTTATTAGATATTTGGGAAAAAAATAAACTGACTGTATTATTTGTCACTCATTCAGTAACAGAAGCTGTTTATTTGTCTCAGAGAGTTTTAGTAATGTCATCAAGTCCTGGTAAGATTTTAGATGATGTAATTATAACTGAGAAAAAATCTAGAGATGATAGTCAAAATCATGAACTCTTTTTAAAAATAAATCAGTTAACTAGTATTCTTAAAAAGGAGAGTAAAGATGATTAAACGTTATTTATCCTTTTTAGCTCCTATTTTTACATTTATCCTACTACTATGTTCTTGGGAATTGATAGTATCTTTTAAAAATATACCAAAATATATTCTTCCTGCACCAACAGATATTTTTAGTTCCATATTATTAAATTATGAAGACTTATTGTTATCAACTTTTATTACATTTAGAATTACTCTACTTGCTTTTTTTATTGCATCCTTTTTAGCTATATCTATAGCAATATTATTTTCTCAATCTAAAATAATTGAATTATCTCTCTATCCGATAGCTGTGATTTTTCAGGTTACTCCAGTAGTTGCAATTGCACCATTAATTTTAATCTGGGTTGGTTTAGATAACGCTGAATACGCTATTTTAATATTAGCTGTTATCGTTGCATTCTTTCCAGTTTTAGCAAATACAAATTTAGGAATTAGATCGGTTGAAAAAAATCTTAGTGAATTATTTAGTCTTTATGAGGCAACCAGATTTAAAAGATTATTTAAGCTTCAGTTACCATATGCTTTGCCCTTTATTCTTACGGGTATGAAAACTTCTATTGGCTTAGCTTTAATTGGCGCTGTTGTAGCAGAATTTGTTGCTGGATCAGGAACCTCAACCGGTTTAGCATGGAGAATTATTGAGGCTGGTAATCGTCTTGATGTACCAAAATTATTTGCGGCTTTAATTCTTTTGGTTGTTTTAGGTATCATTCTATTTTTACTAATGTCATTAATAGAAAAACTATTACTTAAACGTTGGGATTTCGATAAAAATTAAATGTGGAGTTTAAAATGAAGGATATTAATAAAAAATCAAGAACAGTAAGCGAAGCATTAGATACAAGATTAACTTGTCGAGCTTTTAAAAGTACTGAAATTAAAAAGGAAGTTATTTTTAATATTCTTGATAAGGCAAGAAGATCGCCTTCAGGTGGAAATTTACAACCATGGAGAGTGTGGGTTGTCTCAGGTGACCCGCTTAAAAATTTTAAAGAGGAAATTCAATTAAAAGCTTCAAAGAATCCTAGAGGCGAAGGTACTGAGTATAAGATTTATCCTCCGAACTTGAAAGATCCTTATGAAAAGAGAAGAAAAGAAGTGGGCGAAGGTATGTATAAAGCAATAAATGTATCAAGAGATGATAAAATTGGGAGAATTAAACAGTTTATGAAAAATTTTGAATTTTTTGATGCACCAGTAGCTTTATTTTTCGCAATTGATAGAGAAATGCAAGAGGGGCAATGGTCAGACCTTGGTATGTTTATCCAATCAATTATGCTTTTAGCTAGAGAAGAGGGTTTGCATACTGCTCCTCAAGAAGCATGGGCGATTTGGTATAAATCTGTAGGAGATTTTTTAAAAATACCGGATGAACTCATGCTTTTTTGCGGAATGGGTATTGGGTATGCTGATCCAGATAACCCTATTAACGAATTTAGAAGCAATAGAGCTGATGTTAACGAATTTTCAGAATTTATAGGTTTTTAAATAATTCTTTTCTCTTTAAATTCTGTAATTTCTTCATCAGAAAAACCTAGATCTTTTAAAATTTCCTCTGTGTGCTCTCCTAAAATTGGCGGTCTTCTTTCGATAGTATTTTCAGAATTTGATAATTTTACAGGAAGACCCATGACAGGAGATTTACCAGGTATACCGGGATACTCTAGATCTTGAAAGAAGTTCATAGCCTTAACATGTGGATCATCGAGAGCATCTTGTAAATCATTGACAGGTCCAGCAGGTACGCTTGCATTTGCTAACAAATCTAATGCTTCTTTATTAGTGTACTGTGATGCCCATTCGCTTGTTCTTTTGCTTAAAATTTCTCCATTTATTCCTCTATTAATATCAGTGGAAAATTCCTCTTTATCTAATAAATCTTCAGCACCCACTAGGTTTGCCCATCGCTTAAATAAAGTATTACCAAGGACTTGAACAACTATCCACCCATCCTTAGTTTCAACCATATCGACTGGACCAGCATAAGGGCTTCTATTTCCAATTGCTTTTCTATTTTTTTTTGTTATTGATTGTTCTATTAAGTGTGTATTCATAAATGCTAATGAAGTTGCAAAAAGTGCACCTTCTACAATTTGTCCTTTTCCAGTTTGATTCCTTTCTATAATTGCTGCAAGAGTTCCCATTGCAGTTAAAGAAGCTGTACCATAGTCAATATAAGGTGAATATGCCTTAACAGGCTCAGTCTCATCCCCTGTTAAATAAGCTGCACCAGACATTGCCTGACCAACTCCATCAAATCCAACTCTTTCTGAATACGGTCCTCCTGCTCCAAAGGCTGAAACCGTTGTTAGAATTATACCTGGGTTATATTTAGAAATCGTTTCATAATCTATACCCATCCTTTTGAGAGTTTGAGGAGGAAGATTTGCAATAACTACATCAGCAGATTTTATTAACTTTTCAACAATACTTGAAGAACCTTCTTTAGTAGGATTTAAAGTCATTCCTTTTTTATTTCGGTTCATCTGCATAAACATTGCACCTTCACCACCTTCTTCTTTTAAAGGATGAATAAACCTATCTTCTGATCCATCAAGTCTTTCAATTCGAATTACCTCTGCACCAAGATCTCCTAATAGTGCTCCACAATATGGACCAGCAATATACCTTCCAAAGTCTAAAACTCTGATGTCTTTTAAAATTTTCAATTCAAACCCCTTTTAAAACATTACGAAAAATTAATAATATAGAAATGTATTGGTAAATAACAATAGCGCAATATGTATTTATGAAAATATTTGACTGTATTTGAGTACCTCAGGCTCCCCAGAAAAATATCAAGTACAGTCAAATTAATCACTAACTTTTCTCAAATAATTAGATTATTCTATAGGTGGAGAATGAAATGCATATTTTACTTATTGAAGATGATATTAATGCAGCGAGTTATGTAATTAAAGGCTTAAAAGAAAGTGGTCATGTTGTAGATCATGCTTCTGATGGAGAAGAAGGGATGGAATTATCCCTTACACTAAAATTTGATGTTATAATTATTGATAGAATGCTACCCAAATTAGATGGATTATCTTTAATAAAAAAAATAAGAGATAAAAAAATTAATACACCGATTTTAATTTTATCTGCACTAGGTGAGGTAGAAGAAAAGGTTTTAGGTTTAAAAGCGGGGGCAGATGATTATTTAGCAAAACCTTTTTCATTTTCTGAGTTATTAGCAAGGATAGAAGTTCTTGTTCGAAGAACAAACCCTGAAGTAAAGGAGACCTCCCTAAAGGTTGGAAGTCTAATTATGAACCTACTAACACGACAGGTTCATCGTAATGGAATTGAAATAGAGCTTCAGCCTAGGGAATTTAGATTACTTGAATTTTTAATGAGGCGCTCCAACCAAGTTGTAACCAGAACAATGTTATTAGAAGGCGTTTGGGAGTATCATTTTGACCCTCAAACAAATGTAATAGATGTTCATATCTCTAGGTTACGTTCTAAAATCGATAAACCTTTTGATGGTAAAGAAATGTTATTTACTGAAAGAGGAGCAGGGTATGCTCTAAGAACTGATGATTGATTTATTTCGTTTAACAAGTTTTCGTATAATATTTATCTATATTATTTTACTTGTTCTTTCTATTAGTCTTGTTGCATTTTATTTATATTGGTCAACTTCGAGAGATTTTCAAACGAAAGTTGATAATGAGATAATTCAAGAAAGCATAAGACTAAGTCAAGTTCACAAGAGATACAAAGAAGTTGGTCTTATTAGAGAAATTCAATATCTTTCAAGGACCCCAAACCCCAATTTATATATCTTAAGAGATTCTAATAATAAATTTATCGCAGGTAATTTTTCGGATACTGACTCTTTATGGAATTTAACAAGACTCGAGAAAGGAGGGGTTTTATTTTCGTTTGAAAAGAAGAATGTTGATGGCGATATAATCAGGAAATATTATTTTAGAGGTAAAGAATTCATAGTTAGAAATAAATATAATTTAATTGTAGCTAGAGATGTCAGTTATGAAAATTATCTTAAGGATCGATTTTTTAATACAATTTTAAGCACATCATTATTGATTATTTTTCTAGGATTATTAGGTGGATATGTTTTAAGTAGAAATTTCCTTAATAGAATTTCTGCAATAAATAAAACAAGTCTTGAAATAATGGATGGAGATCTTTCAATGAGATTACCTACATCATCTAATAATGATGAATTAAATCAGTTATCTCTTAATCTAAATAATATGCTTGATAGGCTAAATAGGCTTATGGTTGGAATGAAGGATGTGAGTGATAATATAGCCCATGATTTAAGAACTCCTTTAAATAAGATAAGAACGAATTTAGAGGTTACCTTAATGTCAAATCCCAGTACTGAAAGTTATAGAGAAACTATTAAGGAGGTAATAGATGATGTTGATCAGGTAATTAATACTTTTAATTCCTTGCTTGCAATATCAAGAGTAGACTCTGGCTCTGTATCGCTTAAAAAGGAAAAAATTAATATCAAGAATTTAATAGAAGATATCATTGATCTATGGGAACCTTTAGCAGAAGAAAAAGGTGTAACTTTAAATAATGAATGTCATGCTGATATGTATCTAGAAGGAAATAAAAATCTTTTATCTCAGGCTATTTCCAATCTTATCGATAATTCTATTAAGTATGGAAACGATAAAAATACAGTAAACATTGGTTCACAGGATAATAAAGATAACATTGTAATATGGGTATCTGATAAAGGGCCTGGCATTCAGGACTCTGATAAAGAAAAAGTTCTAGATAGATTTACAAGGTTAGATACTAGCAGAAATACATCTGGAACGGGCTTGGGTTTAAGTTTAGTAGCCTCAATGATAAAATTTCATAAGGGTGACTTAGAGTTACTTGATGCAAAACCAAAAGGTCTTATTGTTAAGCTTCAGATACCTTCTAGTTAAACCTTTTTATAATCCCCCTGAGACAAAAAGACACTGTCCTGTAACCCATCCTGAGGCTGGTGAGGCCATAAAGACGACTGCCGCTCCAATGTCTTCAGGTTTACCCCATCTCTTTAATGGAATATTAATCATTTTCTTTAATTGTTCTTCTCTTTCAGGAGTATCCATTTTCATGGAGTCTATAAAGTTTTCAGTTGGAATTGGACCAGGTGCAACTGCATTTACTCTTATATGAGGGGCAAGCTCATGAGAGAAAGTTGCGGTTAAGCTATTAATTGCTGCCTTCGAGGCTCCATAAGGTCCGTTTTTGATATTTGGTCCCATATTTTTTGATGAAGTAGAGGATATATTGATAATTGATCCACCATTTTCATTCATATATTTGGCAGCCACAACGCACCCTGACCACGCAGCCTTTATGTTTAAGTCTAACTGAGCATTAAATTGATCAGGTGATGTTCTTGTTAGATATCTTGGCGTTCCGTCTGGAAGACCTCCAGCATTATTAACCCATATAGATAACTTACCAAACTTATCAAACCCTTTTTGGCCTAAGTTTTCCATAGAATCTGTATTTGTAACATCTGTTGGAACAACAAGAGTATTTTTACCTATTTTTTCTATTTCTTTCGCAACATCTTCTAACTGGTCTTCGCTTCGAGAAGCTATTACAACATCAGCACCTGCTTCAGCGAGTGCTAATGCAATTCCTTTTCCTATTCCTTTACCAGCACCTGTAACAACAGCAACTTCACCCTCTAGGTTAAATAAATTTAAAATAGACATTTTTACCCCCTTATTTTATTTGTTTTTATATCGTGCTTGAAAGACCTTTAGCAGATAATATTTCTATCCAATATCCATCTGGATCTTTAATAAATGCAAGTCCCTTCATATTTCCATCATCTGGTTTTTTTTGAAATTCGACACCTTTTTTTTCAAATCTTGAACATGCTTCGTAAACATCTGGTACAGTTATTCCAATGTGACCAAATCCTCTTGGATCAGAGTTACCATCATGATGTTTAAAATTTTCATCATTTTCTGTACCCCAATTATGAGTAAGTTCTAATACGGCTTTTTGACTTAAAGCATATGCAAATCTATCGTTTTTATTTTCCGGGACAGGATCATCATTTGATCGTAAGTAAGCTAAAAAATATAAAGAAAAATCATAGTCAGGAAAATCTAATTTTTTTAGTAAAGTCATGCCAAGGATATTTGTATAAAACTCTAATGATTTATTTGGATCTTTAATTCTAAGCATGGTTTGATTAAAAATATATTCTTGTGTTTCTTCATCTGGTGTTTGTGACATTTCTTCCATAAATATCTCCATATTAATTTTTATACTTCATATGATTAAATCAAATAAAGCAATAAAAAAGGGCCACAGATGGCCCTTTTTCATTAATAATTATATTTATCGAAAAATTACATTCTGTACTTATACTGCAATGTAATTGTTCTTCCTTGCTGTGTTGTTAATGCCTGATCTTGAATAAGAGCTGAGGTACCTGTTTGAGTAGAAATTCTTCCAGGTATTGCTCCACCAGTAACGATAACAATTTCGTCTCCAAGGTTTCTACCTATTAGATTAAATGAGTGCTTACTATCCTCAGTATATAAACTTAAAGATACATCATTTATCCAAAAGGCATCTTGTCTAGGAGAATCTATATAAGTTCCCCATGCATAATCATCACTATATCTAGCATCTGTCGAGAATGTATACCTCCAACCAGATGTTAAACTGTTGTCATAACTTAAACCAAATGATCCAGCAATTTCAGGGCTGTAACTTCTCTTAGTTCCTTTTAGGTTTTCGCCACCAGGTGTTATAAAATCGCCAGTATTTGTAGCATCAGACCATGCAAATTGACCTCTTATTGTTAGTCCAGGTATATCAGTGTACCACAATAGGTCAGCTTCAAAGCCCTCTGTTTCAACTGCACCAGCATTAAATGTGCTGAATTGAATTATTGCTGCATCAAATAGTTGAACTTGAAGATCTGTGTATTCATATTTGTAGTATGTAGCATTGATACGCATATTGTCATCAAAAAGATTTGATTTCAATCCAATCTCAAAACCATCTGCTTCTTCAGAGTCATAGATTAAGGCATCAAATCCTTCAAATGTTGGTGACAATGGATTAATAGATGCAGTTGGTAGCGCACTATTATCAACACCACCAGATTTAAATGCTTTTTTATAAGCAATGTAAACACTTGTATTATCATTGATATAATAATTAAGGGCAACTTCCGGAGATAAATTATCATCCTCAAATTCTAATCCTTCGATTAGAGGAGGGGCACCAAATCCAAATGCAGCTGCAGCAGCATGAATATAAGGTATTTTTATATATCCTGTTTTTTCTTCTTCAGTATATCTGGCACCAAACGATAGTTCAGTTTTTTCATTAATATCAATATACATAGCTAAAAAAGCAGACATTACATCAGTATCTAAATAATGATCTTTATTATAATCATACATATTTCCTGTTGCAGGATCTGGTCCAACCAATGGAGAAGTAATATCAAAATCACCAAACACTGCTAAAACAGGTCCAAATATATTAGGTGTTATTGGAAGATTAAATGCATATTGGTGAGCATCAAACCTTTGTTCAATTTCTTGAAGAAATACTCCAGCTTGGAAATTAATATTTCCATCATAATTACTCGATAACCTAAATTCTTGAGATAAATGCTCGTATACATTTCTATGAAGACCACCGTAAACACCGGCACCATAACTATAATCATCTAATTCATCATGATCTAATTCTACCATACTTGTTATTGATGTTAGAGAGAGATTATCATCAATGTCCCAATTTATTTCCAACGAAACCATATCAGTTTCCTGATTTAATCCTGGCTTACCATCATCATATCCGTAAGGTAAACCGGCTCTTAAGCCAGGTTCTAAGTTAATCTTGGAAGTGTTACCGTTTATAACACAATCATCTACGCCTAATCTTGTTGTAAATGCAGCTGTTGCGCCTGGAACACCTGTAATTTGATGTGCTGATGGATTACCAATACCATCTGCGCACCACTCTTCTTGGTACATTGTACCGCCACCATCATTTTCATACTTAGAGTATTGGTACTTTAGTTTTGCAGTTAAATCTTCCCTCGGAGTCCATAGTAATGTCAAACGTGCATTTGTTGACTCTTCCCCAAAATATGGCTGAGTGCCATTCCCATATGGCATTGGATCATTTGCAAAAGAATAATTTTCTCTAAGTTCATCAGTTTCACTTGTACCAACAGCTAATCTTGCTAAAAGATTATTGCTTATCGGTCCAGAAATTACACCTTCAAAAAAAGTTGTTTCATGTTCGCTTTCAAAGCCTAATCCAAATTCTGCTTCAAATTCATCAGTTGGATCATTTGTTTTTATAGATATAACACCAGCTGTTGCTGACTTACCAAAGTATAAAGATTGAGGACCTTTAAGAACTTCAATCTGAGCCATATCCAAATAAGCATTGTGAATAAACCTACCTCTATTAACAACAACTCCATCAATATTGATTGCTACAGATTGATCAAAAGCTGCCGAAATAGAACTTGAGCCAATTCCTCTTAGAAAAATATTTGATCCGTTTCCCGAACCACCCTGATTAATTCTAAAATTGGGTACCATTTTTGCTGCATCAACAAGGTTAGATATATTATACCTATCTAAATCAAGTTCCGACATTACTGATACAGTTACAGGAACATCCTGTAAGCTCTCAGCTTGTTGTCTGGCAGTAACTATTATTTCTTCGATACCAGAAGTATTCTCTGTTTCTTGTGCTATACTTTTAGACGTCTCGTAAAAATTAATTATACTAAACACTAAAAGATAGAAAGATATTTTACTAATTTTAATCATTCCCATTACCTTTCCATATTTAATTTAAAATGATTTTAAAATTTGACTATATTTTATAATAATTTTCAATAATTAATTTTTATTTTTCGTATTTAAAACAAGTATTTATTTATTTTTGACAAAAAAAAGGGCCGCTAATTGCAGCCCTTTTAATGTAATTATAAAGCTTAAGTTATGATTTAAAATTCATATCCAAGCTCAATTCCAACAGCTCTTGGTCTCATACCAGCATTAGATACTGAGAAAAGAGGACCAGATGTAAAGCTTCCACCAAGTAATGTAGGAACTTCATATTGATCATCTGTAAGATTTCTACCAAAAATAACAATACTCCAGTTATCTTGATAATAACCTATGTTTGCACTTACATCTTCTGTACCATCAAATGCTCCAGAAGCAAGATTAAGTAAGCTTGTTTGAGTTTCGCCTGTTTCACTATACTTAAAATATAATTCCATTTCACCATTGGCAATTGGAGCATTATATTGGAAGCCAACACCAAGAGTATACTCAGGAGCATTTCTTGGCTCTAGGAAGCTAGCATCTTCAATTTCACCTAATCCGTCAAATTGATTGATATCGGTGAAAAATTCTTCATAGCTAGCATCAAGGCTACCATAATTTAAGAATAGTTGAAGATTACGAGTTGCAGCGAAAAGAGCTTCTACTTCGAAACCTTCGTATAAAACTTCAGCAGCATTATTGAAAACAGATTGTACAGTTTTAGTATCAGGATCTAAAGCAACAAAAGATTCTTGTTTATCTTCAAATTCATTTCTAAAGGCTGTTAGATTTAATCTAAGTCTATTTTCCATTAGTGTGCTTTTAAAGCCTAATTCAATATTTGATGCAAATTCAGGATCATATTGGTCTCTCTCGAAGTCACGGATATTTTGGTTAACACCAAAGAAACCACCAGACTTAAAGCCTTCTGAATATGAAACATAAACCATTTTATCTTCATCAATTCTGTATGTCACACCAACTCTTGGAGATACCTCATCCCATTTTTGATACAAGTCTGCGTATCCAGGGAAATTTCTTTCTCTTGCTCTCGCTTCATTTGAAAGATATGACTGACCAGCTTTGAATGCTTTCCATTCCTCAGTCCAACGAATACCAGCGTTAAGAGCTAACTTATCTGTAATATCATATTCGTAGTTTAAGAAGAAAGCTTCGGATTCTGTTTCCTGAGTTTCATAAAGTATTTGAGTAACAATATCTGACGCAGGAATTCCACCTTGTATACCAAGGTCACATGCGATAGGAGCAAAGGCACCATCTAAGCCATTTGTACCTTGACAAGCAGCCCATAAAGATGGAGTTTGCGCTACAGCACCAAATAATGTTCTCCAGAATTCTCCACCAGTTACCCAATCTTGAGTAAACTCACTGTTCCAGAAGTAATAACCTGCAACAAGAGTAGATCTATCAGTCTGTCTCTCATATCTTAACTCATGACTTGTTTGCTCATAATCATTCCATCTTTCAATAGTAATGAAAGGTGCAGCTGATCCATCATAGTCATAAATTCTATACTCAGATGTATCTCTTGTACTACCAACATAAACAAGTTGAGAATTTTCATTAATTTCATAAGTTGCATTAATTGTTATCGCATCAGTCTCAAGTGCAGCATCATTATTTGTATCATTTTCAGCATAACTTGGGATTGCAAGGCTATCTCTACAAGCACCATAAATTGTACATGATAATGTAGATAACGCAGTATTAACCTGTCTAGGATCCGTCGGAGCTGTATCAACACCTGTTGAAAAGTTATAACTATAGTGGAAAGCAGCTAGATCACTCTGATCATCAAATGTTTCAACAGTTACAGTCGCTTCAAATTTATCATTAGGTGTAAATAAAAGTGTAAGACCATAATTCATATAATCTTTTTCAGGAACTTTTTTACCAAGAGTTATATTTGGAAGCCACCCATCATCTTCAATCATAGTTCCAAATACTTTACCTGCAACTTTTCCTTCAGATATTGGGAAATTAACAACAGCTCTTAATTCCTGTTGACCATCTTCACCAATTGTAGCTTTTAATCTAGCACCAAACTCACCAGTTGGTTTACTTCTAACAACGTTAATAACACCACCAACTGTATTTTTACCAAAAAGAGTTCCTTGAGGACCACGAAGAACTTCAACCCTTTCAAGGTCAAAATTTTCTAAAATCTGTCCAGCAGCAGTACCTAAATGAACACCATCTATCATAACAGCAATAGGAGCATCAAAAGAATTATCATCAGATCTTGGAGGACTAATACCTCTAATATTAAGATTAGCACCACCTGATCTTCCACCAAAATTACCAATTATAACATTTGGAGCAAAACCTTGAAGGTCTGATAGATTTCTAATGTTTGATTTGCGAAGTTCTTCAGTTATAGCAGTAATTGCAACTGGAACATCTTGAGCGCTCTCTTCAATTTTACGAGCAGTAACTATAATTTCTTCAATACCAAAAGACTCTGAATCACCTTGATCCTGAGCTGATACTGAAGGGGTAAAATTTAATGTTAAAGCAAGTACTGCAAAGAACATCAAAAATTTATTAATTGTAGACATAAATTTTCCTCCCCGGATTCATTAACAACAATTATATACATTATTATTATTATAATATTTCATGAAAGATTACTAATTAATGACATTATATCAAGTATTTTTTTATATTTTTATTTAGTTTACTGCCATCTAAGCAATTATTAACAGATTAATTATAAAAGTTTTATTTTATAGAATAAAAAAAGCCTGCAATTGCAGGCTTTTTAATAGTTTTTATTATTTTAATTTATACTTTTGGACCTAACCATAATCTTCCAATTATCAAATAACCTACAGATAGTAAAAATAGTATTACAATAGGTTCTGGCATCAGTGAAAATTGAGGAACATCTGTTGAACCATTCATAGCTTCTATTGATGATAAAGCTCTTGCAGATAAATCTGCTCCAGATTCCTTTAAAACAGCGAGGCTGTGAGCCGCAGTTTCAAAACCAAACCTTACATAACTTGCAGAAAGATTAAATTGAAAAAGGCTAACTAAACCAAAAACAGTAACAGCAATTTTCATTACAATACCTGCATCACTCTCTATCGCTACTGAAGCCGAACGACCTGCAACCCACAATAAAAAGGCCCACATAATACCAAATAATGCCGTTGTTGATAAAGAATTGCTTAACTGACTATATATTTCTACTTCACTCATAATTTTCTCCTTAATCGTTATTAGAATCACCCATCCATATTCCAGATAAAAGACATAGTGCTAGTGAAACAACTAAAATTAAACCTGCTGGTTCATTAATAAGGCTAAAAGTCGGTACTTCTGTACTTCCGCCGAAATTATCTATAAGGCTTTGTCCTCTAGCACTTACTGATCCTGTTTCATCTTTTAAAACAGCCATGGAGTGTGAAGCGCTGCTAATTCCAAGGGAAACATAGGAAAATTGCATATTAATATACCACAAGGATGTTAAAGAAAAAGCACTCACAACTATTTTACCGAATAGATTAGCATTACCCTTTTCATGCATAATTACTGATGCTCGACCAGAAAACCAGGCTAGAAATGAAAAACCTATTAAAAAAAGACCATTCATTGCAAGACCTGAATTAAGCGTAGACCATATTTCAAATTCACTCATTGATTAACCCTCCATTTTTAAAAAATTATGACATCATAGTAATTTACATATGTAAAGAAATTTTAAGATATCGTATTTTTGTTCTTGTCAAGATTAGTGTACGAGGGTTATACGATGTAACGTATTTTTTTTAATTATGTCTTTTGGGGCGTAGCCAAGCGGTAAGGCAGCGGGTT
>TARA_B100001121_G_scaffold51987_2_pt1 | contig 77783 bp, 74 predicted proteins | sample TARA_B100001121 | Tara Oceans TARA_B100001121 (sample SAMEA2622817) | marine metagenome | biome: marine biome (ENVO:00000447); feature: surface water layer (ENVO:00002042); material: "saline water (ENVO:00002010), including plankton (ENVO:xxxxxxxx)" | depth 5 m
GTTCTTTAGTAACAAATTGCATTTTTTCTAACAATAAATATTTATTTTATAATTTAGGTTTGTGGTTTATACATTTTTTCCCTGAAATAGACATCATCATCTTGTCTTTTTCCTCTGTGACAATCTGAGTCATCAAAATATGGATCATTTGTTGGTTCAGTCCTCGACCAATCATTCACTTCTGATCTGTAAGCTATTTTCCAAATCCCATTTCTTCTTTCATAACGATCAAGGTATCTTCCAGCAATAATTACATCAGTATTGACGTCATTTTCAATAGTTTTGTGATAAGCATTAAAATAAATTTCGCCATAAGCTGTATCTTCATTTTCATCATCAAACTCAATTAATGAATTTCCTATCATATGATGATTGGCTATATGATCTTTTAATGCATCCATACAAAATGTAGCAAATGAATCTGGGTCAGTTTTAATGAATCCATAATCACAGTATGCATCATCATGAAATACAGATCTAAAAAGGTCTTTATCTAAGCGATCTAAACCTCGCATATATTTACAAACAAGATCATAAATTTCAGATTTTGACATAACTTTTTCTAATTTTTTTTCCATAGACTATTCCTTAAAATAAGATTCAATCATTTCATGAAAACGATGAACACGTTTTTCTTGACCTGCAAAATATGCGCCATTAAAACCTCTTGAGCGTAAACCATATTGCTGAAATACAAAAACAACAGCATCTTGATCAATTGTTTGACCTAGACTTTTTTCACCATGATCAAAAACATCAGGCTCTATTGCAAAATTACCTCTTTCATGAATACCAACGGTACTTCTGATTGGTGATGTTTCATTTTCAGGATTACTGGCATACCACCAGTTGTCAAAGACACATTTTTCTGGATCGGTTGCATGTGGTCTTGCTCTTAAAAAGTGAAATCCATCAGCCCAAAGTGAAACTGCAAAATTTGGAAAAAGAGTGTAATGAAATGCATCTGTGAGCTGTTCGTCGTGAAGATTTTTATAATGAGTGTAGCCTCTTTTTGGGCCCAATTTTCTTTTTGCTTTTTGTATTGCTTCTCTTGTATCAAATCCTTTACCAGTAAATTCATTCGGATCAATCTCCCAGTCCCTCATTACTGTCGCTAATGGATCTTCAATAATACCGCCTTCTTCAAAAGAGCCAGCGGGTCCATAACCAGCTTGCATTATCATTCTATTATGACCTTCATCAGATAAGTCAAATTGTGTATTTTTGTAGCTAGTATCAACACCGCTCGGCATTCTTTTTTTGGTTACAGCTTTTTCTGGAGCATGAACAGTATTTAAATGATAGGATTCATTAAAGTTGTCTAAAATTATCTTCCAGTTACAAGGCATATTTACTGTTTGAGCAACATAACGTTTCCACTTATGAATTTCATATGATTGCCAGTCATCCCATATTGGTCCAAGCCATTCCTTGAGAGAACAGGCATTCCTATCCATATTGACCCATATGAAGCCTGCAAAAGTTTCTGTTTTCACCTCTTCGAGTCTCAAATTTTGACATGGATCCCCTTGGGGAAAGTCTTCTGAGTCCTGCGCTTCAATTAATTTACCATCTTTTCTCCACTTCCAACCATGATATGGACAATTGAATGTTTCAGTAGTCCCCAGATCGTTAAAAGTTAAACGAGCACCCCTATGTTGGCACACATTGTAAAATGATTTAATTGAACCATCATCTTGTCTTACCATCAAAAAACTTTCTTTTCCAAAGTCTTCCATTTGATAATCACCTGCATTTGGAATTTCTTCTTCTCGACCAAGCAGTAACCATACTTTTGGCCACATATATTCCCATTCTTTTTCCATAAACTCATAAGAATTATATCTTTTTCCATCAACAGGAATATTTTTTAAATCAGAGTTACTCCAGTTCTTGAAGTTTTTACTTTGAAATTTTTTATCTATCGCACTCATCTCTAATCCTTAAATTATTTGCCTTTAAATTTGGGTTTTCTCTTTTCCTCGGATGCTGCAATGGCCTCTGCATGGTCCTCGCTTGTTCTTGCGAAAGCCATATGAGAAGAAATTAAATCTAAGCTTGTATTAAGGTCCATATTTACATTCTGGTATATTAATCTTTTAATTACTCTAACAGGAATTGGAGCTTGATTTAAAACATTATTTATCCATTCTCTTGTTTTTTCGATTAATTCTTCCTTAGAGAATATTTTATTTATTAAGCCAATCCTCAGGGCTTCCTCAGCATCGATTACATCAGTTGACCAAAACAGTTCTAATGCTTTTGATGTACCAACAATACGTGGCAAGAAATACGTACCTCCGTTTCCAGGGACTAGGCCAAACGCTGCATAGGAAGCTCTAAAGATAGCATTTTTTGAAGCAAATCTGATATCACAATGAAGACTCATATCCATTCCAGCACCTGTTGCCATTCCATTTACAGCAGCAACTATTGGTTTTTCTATTTGCGCTGTTTTTTTAGCAATTCTTTGGAAGTGATCCCAGAAATGATTTTTTGTTTCTAATGGATCTATTTTATTATTTGCACCAAGATTTGCCTTATCACCCCCTGCACAAAAAGCTTCACCGGACCCTGTCAATATGATTGCCGAGATACTATCACTATCTCTGCACTCATCTAAAATTTCTACCCAGCCATTAACCATATCTGTGTTAATAGCATTTTTTCGATCAGGTCTATTTAGAGTAATTGTTGCTATCTTATCATGAATATCTAGAAGTATAGGTTTTTCTGACATTATTGTTTCCTTTAAAAAGTTGTATTATCGATGCCACCATCGATTACTAAGCTTTGACCAATGACATAAGTTGCTTGTTCACTGCAAAACATTGCTACAAAATCACCAAAATCTTGAGACGTGCCAAATTTTCTGGCCGGTATTCGCCATTTTTTTGCAAATTCAAAGACCTCTTCGTCGTAAGACGTACCATTTTTTTCTGCAAGCTTTTGATAGGTTTCGCCTGTTGCGGCTGTATGATGCATTCCAGGTAGAATATTATTGATAGCTACATTGTGTCTTGCAACTTTTTTAGAAACTGCAACCGAGTAATTTACTAATGCAGCTCTAGGCCCTCCAGATAAAATTCTTACCTCAGCAGGTGTTTTTGCCGCCCCAGTTCCAATATTGACTATCCTTCCCCATTTTCTTTTTACCATTCCGGGAATTAATTCTTTCATAAATGAAACTGGACTTAAAAGTGATACTTCTAAAGTTTTCCTCCAGTCATCAGGAGAGATTTTCTCATAGTCAGGAGTAGTCATTGGTGGTGTGCATGTTCCCACCAAAATATCTGGATCAGGGCAAGCATTTATTATTTTCTCTCTTCCTTCATCAGTACTATGATCGGTTGCTACTCCAATAACCTTTACACCGGTCTCTTTTCTTATTTCTTCACATGTATTTTCAAGTCTATCTTTTCCACGAGATGAAATAACTAAGTCAACACCTTCTCTTGCAAGAGCAATTGCGCTGCCTTTACCCATTCCAGCGCTTCCACCATTAATAATTGCTTTTTTTCCCCTAATACCTAAATCCATACCACACCTCAAAATATATATATTTATAATTTTAGATTAAGTAATTTGCTAAAAATTTCAAAATAAATATCTAATTTTTTATTTTTGTTTCAATCTTTTTATCTAGATAAAGTACAATATTTTATTTAATGTCGTTATAGGAGATTTTTATGAATAAAGAGTACGATGTTGTAATTTTAGGTTCAGGCGCTAGCGGAATGATGTCCGCAATAACTGCGTATGAAAATGGATCATCTGTCGGTCTATTCGAGAAACAGTCCCTTGTTGGAGGAACAGCTGGTGTTTCAGGTGGTATAATATGGGCACCAATGAATAGTCATATGAAAGCCAAAGGTATTGAAGATGATAGAAATAAAGCAATTGATTATTTTATGTCCCTTTCACATGGTGATATTAATTTAAATTTATTAGAAGCTTTCATCGACAATTGTGCAGAAGCGCTTGATTTTCTTGAAAATAAAACAGATGCAAAGTTTTCAATACTTGAAGGATACCCAGACTATTATCTTGACCGTCCAGGTGCAATTGAGGGCGGAGGAAGAGCTCTTGATAATAATTTATTTGATTACTCAATTTTAGGTGATTGGGCTACCAAAATTCGTAATAATGGCTCTCCACTTCCAATGACTCTTGGTGAGACACCTCTGGGCGGTGGCACAGGTATAGTTCCTGATGATGTTATGGCAAAGCGATTGGAAAAAGACTCTAGAGGTTTTGGCCAAGCTTTAGTTGGAGCGCTTTTAAAGGGCTGTCTTGATAGGGACATCGAACCACAATTAAATACTAAAACTAAAAGATTGATTAAAGATGGTAATAGAATAACTGGAATAGAAATTGAGGTTGATAATAAGATTCAAATAATTAATGCGCGTCGTGGTGTTATTATAGCTACTGGTGGTTTTGAGTGGAACAAAGATTTGGTTAGCACTTTTTTGAGAGGTCCTTTAAATGCACCTGCATCACCTCCCGGAAATAATGGTGATGGGTTAGTGCTCGCTCAAGAAGCTGGAGCAGCCTTGGGTAATATGACAAGCGCTTGGTGGTCTCCAGTATTGTCAATTCCTAATGATGAGTGGCCCGAGGGTGAACAAATGTCTTCACCAATTTTAATTGAAAGAACTCTTCCTCATTCAATTATGGTAAATAAAGACGGTAAAAGATTTTGTAATGAAGCAACTAATTATTCTGCATTAGCTGGTGCTTTTCATTTTTTTGATCCAAATCAATATGGATATCCTAATCTACCGGCGTGGATAATTTTTGACTCAAATTTTAAAGATAAATATCCATTTGCAACCATTATGCCTGGAACTGACGCACCTGAGTGGATGATAAGTTCTGAAACACTTGAAGAATTAGCTGAGAAACTAGATTTAAATGCTAATAACTTTATTAATACCGTTGGTGATTTTAACAAATATGTTGACTCAGGTAACGATAGAGACTTCTCAAGGGGTCAAAGTGAGTATGACTCTTTTTATGGCGATAGATCCCAAGAAGGAGTTTTTTCGACTCTTGGTAAATTAAATAAACCTCCATATTATGCTGTTGAAATTAATATTGGTGCATTAGGAACAAATGGTGGTGCGAGCACAGATGCTTCTGGAAGAGTTATATCCGCATCTGGCGAAATTATTGAGGGTTTATATACAGTTGGTAATGCTATGGCTGGAAGCACTGGTTCTGTTTATGCTGGGGCAGGTGGCACTTTGGGACCTGCTCTCACATATGGATTCTTAGCAGGTAAGCATGCTGCAGGAAATAACTTTTTAAATTCTGAGGGAAATTAATGAATAAAATACTTGTATACGGGGCTACTGGAGATCAGGGATTACCGTTAATCGATGAACTGTTAAAGCATGGCTATAAAGTAAGGGCGGCAAGTAGAAATCCAGATGACTTTAATGCTTATGCTTCAAGTGATGTCGAGCCTGTTAAGGCAGATCTTTTTGATATTGAATCCTTAAGAGCTGTCTCAAAGGATATTGACGGTATAGCTATGAATTTACCTTTTGTTTTTGATAAAAAAATTGCACAGGAGTGGGGGGAGAATATTACTAAAGCCGCTGCTGATGAAGGTGTTAAGAAAATTGTTTTTAATACAAGCTGTTATGTTGCACCAAAAGATAATGGCCTAGAGGCTCATGATGGAAGACGTGCCATAGAGAAGGCAATGGAAGATAGTGGTATGGATTATGTCGTTATTCGATCAATGGTATTTATGGATAATTTGACTCGTTTTTGGTCAAAGCCATCTATCACAAATAATGATACATTTGCATATCCATGTTCATCCGATTTAAAAATATCTTGGGTTTGTTTAAATGATGTTGCAAAATTTATGGTAGCATCATTGTCAAACAGTACAATAAAAGCTGATAAAATTTATGTTGGTGGTCCTGAAATTTTGTTAGGTGATGAAGTTGCTGAGAGGTTTTCCAGAGCCCTTAATAGAGAAATTAAATTTAAAAGTTTAGATCCGAAAAATTTTGCAGGTGCAATGAGTAAGTTAGTTACCGGATCTGAAGAATATGAAGATGTATCGATATACGGTGGTATGGCCGCTTTTTATACTTGGTATAATGAGCAAAACCCCTCACCATTAGCTATTGATATGGAACCCGCTTATAAATTACTTAATATTACTCCAACTTATTTTGAAGATTGGATTAAACAGCATGACTGGAGTAAAGTTTAAAGAAAGGTTTTGAAATGACTGATAAAAATATTGAAAATTATAGTTTTTTAGATCCAGTTATTAATAGCAATCCATTTGAATTTTATAAATTACTACATAAAGAAAAGCCAGTTTATCAAATTCCTGAAATAGGAATGTTTATGATGACAAAATATGACGATATTCGGCAAGCTCTTAAGGATTATGAAACGTTTAGCTCAGATGTGAAGTTGGCACAACGAGGACCATTCGCTGATCTTCATCAATCAATCCTTGTTGATGGAGGAGGCTGGGAACATGTTCAAACCCTTCAAAGGACTGATCCTCCCGTACATGCTCGTTATAGAAAATTAGTTGATAGGGTGTTTACTAAAAAAAGAGTTGTAGAAATGACGCCTTACATAGATGAAGTAGTAAATCAATTAATAGATAGGTTTATTGATAATGGTAAATGTGACTTTAATAATGAATTCGCTATGCCTATGCCCGGAATAATAATTGCTGAACAATTAGGTTTGGATAGAAAAGATGTTGCAACTTTTAAGAAGTGGGCTGACTCAATGCTTGGTGCAACACGTTCAGCAATTGCGACTGAGGAAGATGTTAGAAAAGACTCTGAAACGGAACTTGAGGCTCAACTTTTTTTAGCAGACGTATTTGAAGATAGGCGAAAGAATCCAAAAGAGGATCTTATGTCTGCCTTAGTTCATGCGCACGGAGAGGACGAGGAAGCTCTAAGTATGCATGAGTTACAAAATTTAATGCATCAACTTATCACTGGTGGATTTGAAACTACTCAAAGTGCAATTAATCATGGAATGTGGACCTTAATAAGATTCCCAGAAGTTTTAGAAAAATTAAATGAAGATGAAAATTTAATTAAACCTTTTATTGAGGAGGTTCTAAGATGGGAAAGCCCTGTTCAATTTTTATTAAGGCAGGCAACCAAAGATGTTGAAATATCTGGAACACTAATACCAAAGGGTTCAATTGTAATGATGGGTTATGGACCTGCAAATAGAGATGAGGAGAAATTCACATGTCCTCATAAATTTGAATTAGATCGAAAGGGTGTTGGGGCTCACTTAGCTTTTGGTTCGGGAGTTCATCATTGTCCCGGTGCATTATTAGGGCGTCAGGAGATGATTAGTTCTTTTAAGTTTTTAGTTAAAAGACTAAAAAATATCAGTCTTGAAAAACCAATTTCTGAGCCTGTACATAATTTCAGTATGTTTTTTATGCCAATGTCTAGTTTAGATATTAAATTTGATAAGAGATAAAATTTATAAATTTTCATTTAAGTAAGGATTTGTTTTATTTGTGAGCCCTTGGTAAATAAGCCCATCTTTCATCACAGCCTTAATTTTTTTATGATCTTGAAGCACGGTAATATCTTCAAGGGGATTCCCATCGATTATAACTAAGTCAGCAAGCTTACCTTCCTTTAGTGTTCCTAATGAACCATTATTATCCATTGCTTCTCCCCCGAGACTTGTTGCAGAGTGTAAAGCTTCAGCATTAGAAAAACCAAATAGATTAACATAATGTTCAAGATCTTTTGCATAGGTTCCATGGGGCGCAATATCTAAACCATAATCCCCACCGACTAAAATTTTTATTCCAGCTTCCTTCATTTTTTTATATGATGATATGGTTTCCTCGACTTCTCTCTGGTATCCTATAACTTCACGACTGTCATTTTTAAAACCCATTTTTTCTGCATTTTCTAGAAAAGCCATTTCCCAAGCAATTGCAGGACCGACGTAAACTCTATCTTTATTTTCAATTAAAAGATCCAGAGCTTCATTGTCTATATAGTTAGCATGACCAATAAAATCGATACCACTTCTTACTGCTTGTTTTACAGCCTCAGCTGATCTAGCATGACAGGCAACTTTCATTTTTTTTCGATGAGCCTCATCTACTAAAGCTTCCACTTCCTCATCTTTATAGCCAAGATCACCAGGTCTTCCTTGTAATGATATTAACTCTCCATCAATCATAACTTTTACTACATCAACTCCATTTTTCCATAGAGTTCTAACAGCTTTCCTTATTTCCCAAGGACCATCAGTTATCATGGCCAATCCCTCAGTTTGGGGTTTTGCGTGATCTGGATAAGTATCGGCATTGCCTCCAATAGCACAAATATCTCTACCTCCAGCAAGAAGTCGAGGACCTGCAATTTGACCACTATTGATTGCATCTCTTAAGAAAACATCTATTCGGTGAACCGAACCAAAACTTATTGCAGATGTAAACCCTGACCCTAACATAATGCGAGCATTATCAACTGTTTTAATCATCGCTTCTTCAATGGGGGTTTTATCCAATTCAAGAGGACCATTATTTGTATACGATATATGCGCATGGGATTCGGTCATACCAGGTATAACAGTCTTTCCACCTAAATCGACTCTTTCAATATTATGCGATGTATTTGTAAATTCTGAAGATGGTCCAGCGTATTTAATAATATTTCCATCAATCCAAATTGAAGCATCTTCACATATTGTATCGCTATCACCCTTAAATAAATTTAGGTTTGAAAAAATTTTCTGTTTATCCATTTTTATACCCTTTAGAGTCTTAAAAGTTTTTTTGCATTTTCAGTAAGATTGGGTGCAAAGTCCTCTAATTTCTTTGGAGTATCCCAGCCACCAAAGTTTGTTCCATACACCAATCTCTCTTCGCCAATGATATCGAATAGCATTGCTTGAGATTTTTCTCCGTGAACATGAGCATCAAACCATAGTTTTTTTAGTTCACTTACGAAACCATTTTTTTTAACACCCGCCGGTGCCCAATCACGAAATTCTGACATTTCAGAGAAACGCTGAATTAAATAAGGCATTGCTCCCCCACCATGTGAAATGCATATATCAAGATTAGGATGTCGATCTAGTACACCTCCAATGATTAAGGTTGCTACTGCTAAGGTTTCTTCATAGGCATAACCAAGCATTATACTCATATCATATCTACCCATTCTCCAATCATCTGGTCCTTTAGCACCGCCTGACGAGGCTGGGTGAAGAAATAATGGTATATTTAGATCAACTACTGTTTGATAAAATTCATCTAGCCTTGGGTCATCAAGTCCAAATGGTAAATCAGTACCAGCTGATACAGAGCTAAGACCTAAATCTTTAATAGATCTCTCAAGTTCTTTACATGATAGATCTATATCTTGTAATGGAACAGTTGCTGATCCCAAGAGTCTATTAGGATATTCATTAATTGAGTCGACCATTGCGTCGTTATGAATTTTACAAAATTCATTGGCGATTTCACCTTCAATTTTATGAAACATTGTCAGAGGATTAGGTGATAATAATTGCAAATCTATACCTAGTTTATCCATTGCTTCGATGCGTAAACTATTTTCCATAAAGATAGTATTTTCATATTGCATAGGTTTCATTTTATATTCACCTATCCTAAAAAATGGCAATCCATTTTCATCCATACCAGTCTCAGGCCCATACTTGCCAGCTTTTCCGAATGCTTTGCCTAGAACAACGTGGGCATGAGTATCTATGATTTTTATTGTCATTGATTTTTAATCATTAGCAAATAATACTTCTCTTGGATTTCCATCCTCATCATAAACAGGTTTATGTTTATCAATTAAGTACATTTGGTTTTCGGTATCTCTTATGCCAATTGAATTCAGAGCTTCAACCATTGCTGCATAAGTATGATGTTTAAAATGTGCAACAAGAGATTCTTCATCTTTCCATAGCTCATAAACTTGAATTCTATTATCAACACAAGGATCTGCAGCAAAACAATAGCTAATGCAACCCTCCTCTTCTTGGCGTGTAGCTAATTGAATATCGGCAGTAATTTCTATCGCCTTATCTCTTTGCTCTTTTGTTTCAAAATTAAGTGTTGCTGATATAATTATCATTTTGAATGCTCCTAGAGACTCAATTAATCTCTTTCGTATGCAGGATCTTTCCTATCACCCCTGCCTGGTGCTGGGCCAGGTCCTTCACGCCAACCTTTATCAGTTGCAGGTTCAAATCTAACCCAATCATGAACACCTTGTCTTTTTACAATTTTCCATTCACCTTCGCGTTTCTCAAATTTATCAATATATCTCCCTGATATAAAAACATCTTCATCAATGCTAGGGTCATGATCCGCAACAAATCCACCTGAGTCAGAAAAATCTTTTCCTTTAGCAAGCCTATGAAATGCTTGCCAGTAGGACTCTGACCATGCAATATTTCCATCAACCTCCACTAGAATATTTCCAACAAGATGCTGTGTATGTTCCATTTTAGATAGTATATCAAATGCAAAATCACAGAATTGAGCTGATGGACCTTTATATTCACCATGGTGATGAATGGAGTCATCATGAAAAACTGATTCAAGGAGTTCTCTATCTAACCTATCAATTGCTCTGCAATATTTATATACTACATCCATTATAGCAATTTTATCAGCTGCTACTTCTAAATTACTCATAACTCCCCCATAAAGTATTAATTTTAGGCATCTCCTCCGCTATTTCCAAAAAGGTATCTGTCAATATTTTCATGGAAATAACGAATTCTGTTCTCTTGTTCAGGCATATAGTCCCCAATGTAACCACGTGAACTTAAACCTTTTTGTTGGCTTTTCCATATAGCAACATCTTCACTAATTCCAGGTCCAACATCGACTTCTTCGTGATGACCTTTGATATGAGGAACTTTAGTATTAATATTTGTTTCCATTCCAAGGGATGGTGAATGATATTTTTCAACGCCCTTTGGGAAAAGTGTTAAATACCAATAATCAAAAACACATTTTGTTGGATCAGTAGGATGAGGGCTTCCTCGTAACCACTGCATTCCATCAGGTTTAACGCTGAAAGACATATTGGGAAAAATAGTATAATGGTAGTGATCAGTTAATTGAGTATCTTTAAATTTGCTGAAATCATAACCTTTTTCTTTATCTAATTTTCTTTTTTGTTTCTGCAGATCTTCTCTTATATCAAGAAGACGTCCCTTATAATCATCAGGCTTCATATCCCAATATTCAATATGAGGACCAATCATTTCTAGTACCTTATCTTCTTCTTCATATACACTAACGCTAGGCATAAAACCTGGCATAAGCATTCTTGAGTGCATACTTTCGTACATATCAAATTGACATGCTTGATATTTCTCTTCGGCAACATATTTCAATCCAGGATGAACATAAGGTGTATGATAAGATTCATTAAAATTATCTTGAACACATTTCCAATTCCAATCTCCTTCAACTGTCACCCAGTGAGTCCTTATCATATCTGAGATTGGATAATCTTCCATATGTTCCATAATTGGGTTTAAGTAATCTCTTAAAGGTTTACTGTTATTGTCTAGATTAAAAAATATAAAACCTTTCCAGACCTCAGTTTTAATTTCAATCAGATTTCTTTTTCCACATGGCGAACCCTGTGAGAAATCTTCTTCATCTGGTACCCAATTTAATTTTCCATCTAAGCCAAATTTCCAAGCATGATATGCGCAAGTAAAACTATCAAGATTGCCTTCATCAATTTGAACTAATTGATTACCTCGATGTTGGCAAACATTGTAAAAACATCTAATTTTTTGATCTTCACCACGTGCACAAAGAATAGATTCAGGGCCAAATTCGAATGTAAAAAAATCTCCGGGTTCTTTTATTTGTTGTTCGAGACCAGCAACCTGCCAAACTTTTGTCCATAATTTTTCCCATTCAAGGGCCATAAATTCTTTTGAGGTATAACGATCACCAAGTATAGGTTTATTCCCTAACTTTGGTTCAGGCTCTTTACCCCAATCACCGCTAAATAGCTTATTCGCCAAAGGCTTAATTTCAGATTGATTTGACAATTTTCTTACCTTCCTTTTTTTGTATACAATTGCATATAAAACAGCACAGAATTACATTAATAGTCAATAATTAAATTAGCCAGGAAAAGGAGATCTCAATATTGTCATAAAAAATTAAGAAAAATCTTAATTCAAGCCATTATTAGGTATTGGTTCATCAGATATTGAGTTCAAGAAAGCAATCATATTTGCCCTATCTTTTGTTTTTCTTAATCCTGCAAAAGACATTTTATTACCAGGTGCATATTTCTTTGGACTTTTAAGCCACAAGTTTAAATCTTGTATAGTCCAATTTCCTCCCATTGATGATAAAGCCTTTGAGTATGAATAACCATCAATATTTGCTTTTGGTGCATTTACTATATTCCAAAGTGTTGGGCCGACACCATTAGCTCCACCACTTTTTAAGCTATGACAAGCTGTGCATTTTTTGGATAACTTTAATCCAGCATCAACAGATGCTAATGCCAGCTCTTCTTCAAAAGAAAGTTTTGGCTTTTCAATAACTTTTATTTCCACAACTTCAATAGAGCTATCTTTATCTGTATTTAAATCCACAGCTAAATCTTGATTACCAGAAGAAGGCATGATTTTTTTAAATGATGAAATTTCTGCTTTAGCAAGATCAATTTTTCTCTTTAAATCTTCTCTTCCCATTACTGAGTGGGTTAGAGTTTCTTCTACTGATTTTAGATTAGTATTAAGTTTTTGAAGATACTCAGAAGCAGACTCTGGTGAAGTAAAGTAAGACAGTTCATTTAATTTAGTCTCTTGCTTACTTATCTCTTCGATTAATTCTTTTCTTCCAACGACTGTGTGTGTGAGATTTTTTTTATTTTCATTTAAAGAGGCTTGAGTTTCAAAAAATTCTTTTCTTAGTTCATTAAATTTGGCAGAAGAAGTAATTGATAAGTCATCAATAATTTTTTCTAAAAAAATGGAATTACTTATTGATGAAAGTGATCCAATTACAAAAAAAGTAAAAATACCAGCAAAAATTATTTTAATTATTTGATTAAGATTCATAGTTTATTTCCAGCGGCATCTGTATAGCATCTTTTAAAAATTTTGCTAGAAAAAATTCTTTTTTTTGATTTATTTTATATAGCCTTATTAATAAATATGAGATTACTATAAGAAATGAATAATTTAATAATAATTCCATCTCGTTTGGAGTCATCCAGGTTACCGAATAAACCTCTTGCCGAAATCGCTGGTTTACCAATGATTATTCACGTTATGAATAGGGCAAACCAATCAAAGTGTGGCGATGTTATTGTTGCTACTCCCAACAGAGAGATATTTGACATAGTAAACTCTCATAATGGAATTGCTGTTATGACAAAATTTTCTCATGAGTCCGGCTCTGATAGGATTTTTGAGGCATTAGAAAAGTACGATCAAGATAATAAATATGAGAAAATAATTAATTTACAAGGTGATCTTCCCAATATTGATCCTTCTTTTATAAATCTAACCTGCTCTTTGTTAGAAAAAAATTTAGATGCTGATATATCAACTCTTTGCAGCCCAATCTCGAATAATAAGGAATTCGAAAATCCAAATGTTGTAAAAGCCTATGTTAACAATTCATTAAAGCCAGCATATGCTGATGATTTTGTAAGGATGCCAGGGTCTTATCATTATGATAAACTCTATCATCATCTGGGTATTTACGGTTATAAAAGATCATCCTTAAAAAAATTTATAAGTACAGATCAATCTACAAGAGAAAAGGATTATAAATTAGAACAACTTAGAGCACTTGATAATGGTATGAAAATAGTTATTGATTTCGTAGATGATATACCTATTGGTGTTGATACAGAAGATGATTTACATAATGTAAGAAAAGAGCTTGAGTAATTAATATGAAAAAAACAATTGCATATCAAGGAGAGCCTGGGGCTAACTCACATATAGCATGTGATCTTTATAATAAAGATCTAACGCCTGTTGCTTGTGGTACTTTTGATCAGGTTTTTAGTAATGTTATTAATAAAAAAAATGATTACGCTATGATTCCTATTGAAAACTCCATAGCAGGTCGCGTTGCAGATATTCATAGATTGATGCCAACATCAGGTCTAAAGATAATAGGTGAATTTTTTCTTGAAATTCATCATGCCTTAATGGGAGTAGAGGGTTCCTCATTAAAAACTCTTGCCACAGTAAGGAGTCATGAGATGGCATTAAGCCAGTGTCGTAATTCAATCAAGGAACTGGGGCTAGATCCAAAATCTTCAGCAGATACAGCTGGATCTGCAAGGGAAATTTCTGAAATAAATGATATATCCATTGGAGCAATAGCATCACCGCTTGCTGCAGAGATTTATAATTTGAAAATCCTTAAAGAAAATATGGAAGATAAAGGGTTTAATACTACAAGATTTCTAATTTTAAGCCGTGAGGATAATAAATTAACAGAATTGGATGGTCCTATGATTACAACATTAGTTTTCAAGGTTAAGAATGTTCCATCAGCATTATATAAAGCCTTAGGTGGCTTTGCTACTAATGGTGTGAATATGCTTAAATTGGAAAGTTATCAAGTTGATGGAAGTTTTTTAGCTACTCAGTTTTATGTTGATATTGAAGGACATTTTCAAGAGGAGTCAATAAAGTTAGCACTCGATGAATTATCTCATTATTCTGAAGAAGTTACTATTTTAGGTGTTTATTCATCAAAAAAGGATAGATAATTATAGTGTGTAACTTGTGTTATTTAAGCCTCAAAGTATAGGTTTTCTGTCAAAAAAGTATAAAAAATAGATATTAATTTATTCTTAATTATGTATAGTTGTAATATTAATATTTCGTATTAAATTTTATATTAAGGGAGGAATAATAATGTTAGACACAGGAAATACTGCTTGGATTTTAATTTCTACGGCTTTAGTACTTTTTATGACTTTGCCAGGATTAGCTTTATTTTATGGCGGTTTAGTTAAATCTAAAAATATTTTATCTGTCTTGATGCAGTGTATAGCTATTGCTTGTTTAGCTTCTTTGATTTGGCTTGCTGTTGGTTATAGCTTGGCTTTTTCTGAGGGTAATCAATGGGTTGGCGGATTGCAAAATTCCTTCTTTTCAGGAATTGAAAGAAGTTCACTTTCTGGAGATATTCCTGAGTCTGTATTTTTTATGTTTCAAATGACATTTGCAATTATAACTCCTGCTTTAATGGTTGGAGCATATGTTGAAAGAATAAAATTTAGTGCTGTATTATTGTTCAGTGGTTTATGGCTGGTTGTTGTTTATGCCCCAGTTACACATTGGATTTGGGGCGGTGGCTGGCTTGCTGAGATGGGTATTTTGGATTATGCAGGTGGATTAGTTGTTCATTTAACTGCAGGAATTTCTGCCCTTGTATTAGCTGCAGCTCTTGGTCCAAGAAAAGGTTTTCCAGATCAAGTTGATCCCCCTCATAATCCCGCATTAGTCATGATTGGAGCATCAATGCTGTGGGTCGGTTGGTTTGGCTTTAATGCTGGTAGCGCTCTAGCGGCTAATGAAGATGCTGGGATGGCAATGTTAGTTACACATGTTTCTGCCGCAACTGCTTCTTTAGTTTGGATGTTTATAGATTGGTTGAAATTCGGAAAACCTACTTTAGTAGGGTTAGTAACAGGAACAATAGCCGGTCTAGCATCAATTACACCTGCTTCTGGATTCGTTGGTCCAATTGGCGCTTTAATAATTGGTGGTTCCGCTGGTATTATTTGTTATGTCCTTGTTTCCTTTGTAAAGAATACACTTAAGGTTGATGACTCATTAGATGTTTTTGCAGTTCATGGCGCTGGAGGTGTATTAGGTATTTTATTGGTATCATTCTTAACAGATTCTAACATTGGGGGCGCAGGTTATGCAGATGGTATGAGTGCATCATCTCAATTTAATGTGCAGTTAATTGGTGTTGCATCTGTTTTCGTATGGTCCATTATTGCATCACTAATTATTATAGTAATTGTAAAAGCTTTAACAGGTCTAAGGGTAGAAGATTTTCATGAAGAAGAGGGCTTAGACATTTCATCGCACGGTGAAACTAATTACAGACAGTAAATAATTTGCAATTAGATATATCTCCTTATAATATTTTAATTTTTAATGGGGGTGTTAAGTGGGTAAAGTTGATACGCATAAATTAGCAATTGATGGTAAAGAGCCTAGTAATCTTAGAGGCGATCCTATTACTAATGACAGATACTTTAGTAAAGAATTTATGGCTAAAGAATGGGAACACATGTGGACAAAAGTCTGGCTTATTGCTGGCAGAGAAGTCCAACTAAAAGAACCTGGTGATTATATTGTTCATGACCTTGTTACTGAGTCTGTAATAATTGTTAGACAAAATGATGGATCTTTAAAAGGCTTTTATAATAGCTGTGCGCACAGAGGACAAAGACTTGTTGAATGCGATAGTTTTCAGAATTCATTTAGATGTCCATATCATGACTGGGAGTTTGGATTAGATGGTAATGTGATTAGCTGCCCAGATGAGGATGACTATCCTGAAGGAAGTCCTGTTGGAAAAAGAAAATTAGTTGAAGTAAGAGTTGATACCTGGGATGGTTTTATTTTTTATACAATGAATGAAGATGCACCCGATCTTATGGAATATTTAAACCCTTTACCTGAAATTTATAAGAATCATAATTTTAAAGATCAAATCAGAGCGCAATGGGTAAGGGTTGAGCTCGATGTAAATTGGAAATTCTTTTGTGATAATTTTAATGAATCATATCATACTAGATTTGTACACCCTCAAGTTCCCTCTGTTATAGATCAAGATCATTTTACTTCCAGATATGAAATGTTTCCTGGGGGACATGCTAGAATCATTCAGATGGGTCGACCATCCTTAAGAGATAGAGTGCCTGAAGGTGAGGATCACCCTTTTAAAATGATTTTAGAAGATTGGGGTGTTGATACATCTAAATATTCAGATTATGAAAATCTATCAGATCAAGGATGGTTAGACCTAAAAGAAGCTAAAAGAAAAAATTATAAAGAGAAGGGCTATTTTCATTATGAGAATTTATCTGATGAAGAATTAACAGAAAGCCCGTTTCAATTTGTTTTTCCTAATATTGCAATGGGTGTTCAAGCTGATGGCTGTATTCTACTAAATTGGTTTCCTCATCCAACAGATCCTGAGAAATGTTTTTTTGATCTTTGGGATATGGGTTATCCAATTGGTGGTGTAGCAAAAGGTATAGGTAAGACTGGAAGAGATGATAGCCATGAGCAAGAATTTATTAGCCGCACAAAGGTGAATCCGGTAAAACTTCAAGAAGTTGAATTAGATGTCCGTGATTATGACGGTGGTAAAGGTGTCGAAGATCTATGGGATCATGTTGTTTATCAAGATTGGCAACTTACAGATGGTTTAAGAAGGGGTGTTAGATCAAGAGGTTATCAAGAACCTTATCTAGCAGCACAAGAGTCAAGAGTTCGATTTTTTCATGAAACACTCCATGATTATTTAAATGATAAGAAGGTTAAGCAATCATAGTACATTTAATAATATTTCTAAAATTTGATAGGGGAATTAAATGATTGTAGTAAATGCAAAAATGATCACCAATGAAGAAAATTTCAAAATTATAAAAAAAGCTGTAGAAAAATTAGAAATTGAGACTAGAAAAGAAAAGGGCTGTATAGATTATGGATTTAGTGTTGAACTTCATAACAATTCAATCATCAGGATCACAGAATTATGGGAAGATTTGCAGTCTTTGAAGGATCATTTAAAGACTAAACATATAGAAATTTTTCTCAGTGAAATTGCTTTAGGCGACCCACCTAAAACGGATGCTCATTTTTTTGAAGCGACTTCAATACCTTACCCCGATGGCGAACTTCCAAAAGAGGTTCAAGGTTAAATCTATATAAAAGACTGTTATCTTTTATACATTGGATCTTTTTTACTACGAACTCCCCAAGTAAAATCCCACCCAGGAACATCACCGAATGGTTCTGATGGATCATCAGTTCTAGTAAGATCCAAAACAACCAATCTATCTGCTATTTTCCAACAGTCATTTCTTTTTTCAAAGCGATCTATATACCTATTATAAACGGTTGCATTTTTTCCTGATTTATCAACGCTAAAGGAAATACAATATGTCTCACAATATGCAATGTCACCCTGAAGATCACAGCTAAAATTACCTATAACATGTTGACCCATTTCAATATTTTCCTTTTCCCAATCAACAATCCATTGAGCAAAATCTATGCCCCTTCCTTTGAACATACCATGATCATCTTGTGCATCTTCATGATAAACCGACTTAATCAATTCCACATCGCATCGGTCTACACCTTGACAGTACCTTGTAAGAACCTCATAAATTTCCTGCTTATCGATTAACTCTTGAATTTTATTATTATTGTTCATTCTTCCCTACCCCTTTAATTATTGGATTATATATATAAAAAATTTTATATTATTTTTATTATTAATTTAATTAAATTTTAGGAAAAAAAATGGTTAAAATAACAAATATTGAAACTCTTTTAGCAGAGCAAGCAATTAGAAAAGCTGTTACTTATTATTCAAGAGGCTGTGATCGTTGCGATTTAGATATTTTCAAACAAGCTTTTCACAATGATGCCGAAGTAAAATATGGAACATATGATGGGCACTATGAAAAATTTTGTGAAGATATTGTGGCTGGAAATTTAACTCTAAAAGATACATCTCACACTATAATTAATGAAAGTTATAATATTGATATTGAAAACAATAAAGCAACTGGAGAAATTTATGTTTTGGCTTTATGGGCTTCTGATGGGTTTAATTATACTTGCTCAGGGCGATATATAGACAGATATGAGTCAAGAGATGGTGACTGGAGAATATCTTTTCGTCAATATTTATATGACTGGAGTAGAACAATTAAATATTGCGGGGATGATCCAAATCAAATTTTTAGCGGTTTGATATATAGGGGTACTCAGGATAAAAATGATATTTCCTATCAAATACTAGAAAGTAAATAGTTCTATCTCTTTGAGAACTTGATTGGCAATTCCTTTAGCTGATGAATGTATAAGCTTGGGCTGTGAGGAATATCTGATAATGGCTTGCTAAGCTTTATATCTTTTATTCTTTCCAACAAAAGTTTAAAAGCAGTTTTCATTTCTGCTCTAGCAAGCATAGCTCCTACACAATGATGGGCGCCTGACCCAAATGCTAGATGTTTGCCTACATCTTTTCTTTCTATATCAAATTTTTCTGGATTTTTAAAAATTTCTTCGTCTCTATTAAAAGATGCATATCTTACCAACAAAACACTTCCTTTTGATATTTTTGTTTCATTAATTTCTGTATCTTCTTTAACAGTCCTAAAAAGGCCCTGAACAGGTGTTTCAAACCTAATAACCTCTTCCACAAAATTTGGAATAAGATCAGGATTTTCAATTAATTTTTTCATTTGATCTGGATGTTGTAATAATAACCAAAGCCCATGTGCGATTGAGCTAGTAGTCGTTTCATTTCCACCTGCTAAAAGCTGGGCAACTAAACCTTGTAATTCATCATTTGATAAATTATCACCATTTTCAAATTTAAGATTAACTAAATCAGAAATAATATCATTTGAAGGATTTTTTCTTTTTTCATTAAAGACTTTATCAAAATAATGCTGTGACTCAGCTTCAAGATAAGCTGCAGATTTCATATCATCTACGGATGCTACACCAAATGAAATAATCATTGCATCAGACCATAATTTTAATTTTTTGAGCATCTTTCTTGGTACACCAAGTTGATCAGCAATAATTGTTGAAGGGATTGGTACAGCATAGTCTTTCACAAACTCACATTCACCTTTATCAATAAAATTATCTATTAATTCATTTACAACCTTTGATATATATGGCTGCATTTCCTTAACTCTACTTGCTGTAAAGGCTTTATTTAATAATTTCCTATATTTTGTATGTATTGGTGGATCAGTTCTTTGAAGAGTTTCTACAAATGAGCCTACTCCATGTTTTGCCATAATTTCAGCATGAGCCTTTGCGCCCTCATCTAAATTATTTTCATGCTGAGTAGGGTTATTTGAAAAAATGTTTGGCTCAAGAAGAATTTTTCTACCATCTTTATATTTAGTTATCATGTAGAAACCTAACTCTGGTAATTGATACACTGGACATTTATCCCTTAGTATTTTGTATGATTCATAAGGACAGCTCTGAGTTTTAGGGTCCATAAAATTTATGTCTGATATCTGAAGTTCATTATTTTTAATGTTTTTCATTATTAATTTTTCTTTAATGTTGTTGCGTAATGTTACTATTATATACTACTTTAAAAGAATAATAAAAATACAGGGGGGTATTTATATGAAAAATTTACTTATTTTAACTTTAATTCTCTTTTTAGTAACACCTTTTACTTCGGTTTTCTCTCAAGAGTCATCTGAAAATTATGGCCTTGAAGAAATAGTTGTTACCGCTCAAAAAAGAGAAGATACTATTCAAACTGTTCCAATAGCAATAACAGCTTTATCAGGTGATGTTTTAGATAATAGAGCCGTTGTAAACCTTGAGAGTTTACAAGGACTTGTTCCTGGTGCTCAAATTGGCCAATTTGCAAATACACCTCATGGTGCAGTTTTTAATGTAAGAGGAATGGGGGCTATTGAGCCTGATCCATATGCAGGAAGTGCCGTCATGGTTACTATTGATGGAGTTCCTCAATATTTTAATATGACCTCTTTGGTTGATTTATTCGATGTTGAAAGAGTTGAAGTTTTAAGAGGGCCTCAAGGAACATTATTTGGTGCCAATACAACAGGTGGTGTTGTTAATATAGTAACTAAAGCTCCTTCAAGTGAATATAATGGTAAGGTTCAGATTACTGCTGGTGATTGGAATCGTTTTGATGTTAAAGCCGCAGCTGATTTACCTATTAACGAAAAGATTTCTCTAAGGCTTTCTGGTTTCCATCATGGACGTGACGGTTTCATTACAAATGTATACGATGGCTCAGATATGGGTAGTATTGATATAAATTCGATTAGAGCAACTTTAAAATATGATTCTGGAAATGGCTTTGAGGCTATTTGGAGAAATGAAATTTTAAGATCTAAAAATGGGGCGCCATATATTGGGATGGGTGCACAACCAGGTGAAGCAGAGTATGTTGCTCCTGGAACAATAGCAGGACCTATGGCTGGTGTTCAATATGGCTCATATTGTATGCCTGTTGGTTCTCCATGCACAGCACCAGATGATTACTATTCAGCGAATAGTTCTGACCAAGATATGTCAGATATGAACATAGATTCAACAACACTAGAAATGGTTTGGAACGAAACCTCATTTGGAAAAGTAACTTCAATTACTAGTTTTAAACAATTCGATTTGCATGAATATACGGATCAAGATGGCACAGTGTTATTTCTAGCATCCACTGATAGAAGAACAGATGGTGAGCAAATTACACAAGAACTAAGAGTTAATACTCAATTATCGGATAACATAGATTTAGTTTATGGATTATACCTAAGCGAGGACTCATATTATCACTCTCAAAACTTTAGAGTACAATTTGCTTCGCCTGGATTTAGCCAAGTAACAGCTCAAGATCAGGATAGATCTTCTCAGGCAATCTTTGCCCATAGTTTTATTGATCTATCTGATGACCTGAGACTTCAGATTGGGGGTAGATATTCTAGAGAAGAAACCGAAATGAAAGTAGATGTCACTCACTTTATAAGTCTTGATGGCATTGCTCGTTATTATGGTGATGATAGACTAAGTGATTTTGGAATTGATTTTGGTACTCAGGCTAAAGACGATTGGACTGATTGGTCTGCAAAAGTTGGATTAGATTATCAACTTTCTGATAATACATTGGCCTATGGTCATATTTCTCGTGGATTTAAGTCCGGAGGCTTCGTTGGAAGAATAACTATTCCTGAAGATATCGGGCCTTATGATCCTGAAATAGTTGAAACTATAGAAATTGGTATGAAATCAGATCTATTAGATAATAAATTAAGATTAAATGTAAATATCTTTAAAAATGATTATCAAGATCTTCAGTTGGCGCTAATTTACTTTACTAAAAATTCTCTTGGAGTTGATGTTAATGGTAATTCTATACTTAATGCTGCTGACGCAACTACACAGGGTATCGAAGTTGAATTTTTTGCTGCACCAACATCAAATTTAAGAGTTAATGGAGCTTTTACATATTTAGATGCTGAGTACGATGATTTCCCATATACTAATCCTGACGGATCTGTAATTAATTTGGCTGGCTATAGACTACAGAATGCTCCAGAAATTACAGCAAATATAGGCTTTGATTATTCATGGAGGACTCAATCAGGTGAAGCAACACTTTCTGCCATTTATAAATACAATGATGAGAAATTTAACACTAGTTTGTTAAACACACCTAGATCAACAATCCAGGAAACAGATTTAATTGATGCAAATCTAATGTGGACTCCTGACAGTACTGATTGGTCAGTAAATTTCTGGGTTAAAAACCTAGCTGATGAAAGATACATTTCAAGTGTTTTTGAAGCTCCAGGAGTTTTAGCAATTGTAAACTTCTTACCACCAAGAGAATATGGTATTTCTTTTGATTTTAACTGGTAAAGATTTCTAAATTAATAAATCTACCCTCATCTTATAATATATTTTTATTATTTTAGATGAGGGTATTTTTTATGGTAATTTTATAAGCTAAGGATTTTGTTCAAAGCAAGGAAGGTTTTCATTAACTGGATCCCATTTATTTGCCGAAACACTCCAAAAACTTGACTCAATTTTTATCCATGATGAGTCATCTAGGCTTCCAGCCTTAATAAATCTTAAATCCGGTTGTTCGGTGACATAACTTATGACTGGAGAACCACAATTAGGACAAAACCCCCTATGCACATTTGTCCCATCATGGCCAATTACCGAATAAACTTTATAATCATTATTAATTTTTAAGATTTTGGTTGGAATAAAAATTATTGTTGCTTTTCCAGACCCAGTTATTTTTTGGCAATCCTTGCAATGACAATGACCTGCGGAGATAACGTCTTTTCTATTGAATTCATATTTAATTTTCCCGCATAAACAGCCTCCGGTCTCTATATGATTTTCAGTCATTTTTTAACTCCTAGTTGATTGAGTCTATCCATTCTTTAATTAATGGAATAGCCTCTTTATGTTCCATATTTCTACTTAATTCTGGCATCATAACACCTGGATCAGTGGATGCCATTCTATACAATAGTATTGATTCCTTGGAGATCCCAGGCTTAATTACATATTTTAATCCTCCGCTTCCTCTACCAGCAGCTACAGGTTTTTTCATTATACCTAGGCTAGTATTATTTGTTTCTTCATGTGATAAATAAAAACCAGAATTTCCAGCAGAGCCTCCCTCTCTATGACAATGTGCACAATTAATATCTAAATATGCTCTTGCTCTATTTTCTATTGTTTCTGATTCTAGATTCCAAATAGCAGTTGGATTTTTTCTGTTAGATGGAATATTTTCTAATATATTTATTTTTTCCCAGTAATCTATTTGATTTTCCATTCCATGTTGATAGAAAAAATCAACATCTAAATTTCTTCCTTTTGGACCTATTGGCATTATTACTTTATTCAAATTATGGCAACTTCCGCATTGATTAATATTAGGAACTCTATATCTATTTACTTGTTGTACTCCGTTCTTATCTATCCATTTTGTATTAATAGTTTTACCAATATATTTAAGTTCTGCATCATCTTGATCTTCTTTCCAAATATATGAAAGCGGGTACCAACCATTTTTATCTTTGATTAATAGTCTTGTCTCCAGAAGTTGAAATCCTAGAGATAAATCTCGATCATCAACTGGATATGCGAATGTTTTTATAATTTTTGTCCCTACTGGAAAGTTAAAAACCTCATTATAGTTGTATTGAGCAAATTCTCCATTGGGCATAGATACGAAACGAAATTTATATGTATAGTCAGAAAATAATGGACTAGCTAGATGGTAGGGAATAACATTTTCATTTGGTATTTGTGTTTCTATTTTTTTAAAAAAATTATAATCTGATAACAATTTTTTTGGAGAAGCCTCAAGAGAAATTGCTGTCAAAAAACATACTAGCAAAAATAAAAAATTAAGTATTTTTATCAATTAATTTCCTTCAAAAAAGATACTGGTTCCAATGATTCAATTTCCCCTAAATAATTATGAAGATTCTTATCAATCTTGTGGAATCTTGGAATTAAATATTTAGTCATTAATTTAAGATTTACAAAATCTGCTTCACCCTTATCTGAAAAATTTTTACCTAGTATTACTCTTTTTGACGGTTTAATTCGTAGCCATTCACTTATAGGTGTTACACCATCCCAGATAATCTCGGGAGCTTTTCCTGGAATTACATCTGAAATTGGTCCAGCTCTTTTTTTATCAACATCATAGCCATTATTAACAAGGGTATTTTTGTGAATATATATTTTATTAGGAATTGGATTGTAGTTTTTATCTTCAGTTTCCTCTTGATAACTTACTATAAGGATACCTGCTGTTGCATTATTCCTGATATCATTTTCCTTAACTTCAATATTTTCATTAGCCATAATCATTATCCCAGTTCCGTTGGGTGTTTTGCCAACTATATTTCCTTCTGGAGCAAAATTTTTAGTATCATTATTCATGACTTTATTTTTAGAAATTAAAACACTATGACCTCCTTGTTGTGGAAGGTCAGGTAAATCAAAGACTAAAATACCTCCTGTGTTATGCTCTGCTATATTTCCAATTACTTCGGCATAATAACTATTTTCAATTTCTATTCCGGCTACATTAAATTTTGCAACGCTATCTATTACTTTTATTCTTTCCGATTGGCCTACATATATTCCAGCGTCAGAGGCACCTATTGCAATGCACTCTTTAATTAAAACATCTTTGCTTTGTACTGGGTATAATCCATATGCACCATTAGTTTCTTTAGGGCCACCTGTCCATTCAGTACGAATTCTTATAAAGGATATTCCTTCAGCTCCTTTTACAACAATTGCATCACCAATCGTATCTTCTATGGCAAAATCTTTTAAAATAACTTTATTAGATGTAACCATTAATCCTTCAGCACCGGATTTTTGATTTTTAAATGAAAGTATCGTTTTATCCATTCCCTTACCTTGAATAGTTACATTATCGACACTCAAAGAGAGACCATCTTCAAAATTAAATATCCCTTCATCAAGGTTTATAGTATCACCTGGGTTTGCAAAAATTAACGCGGTTTGAATTTCTTCATATGATTGCGGCCCAGGTTTTATTGTTACTGACCACACTTGATCTGAAAGAGTAATTAAAAAAATGAAACTTAATAATATTTTATGTAATTTTTTATTCATAGGTATTCTATTTATTATATACAAAGTTTTTTATCAAATGATGTGCAATGGCCATACTCGGTGGAACAAAAAAATTAGAATTTTTATCACCTTCTATTGCGTCTTTAAGTTCTGCACGGGAAAACCACCTTCCTTCGTCAATTTCTATTTCATCTAGTTTAAAATTTTCTGAATTAGCTTCTGCAATGCAGCCAATCATTAAAGAAAAAGGGAAAGCCCAGGGTTGGCTTGAGTGATAATAGACGTCCTTTGTAGAAATTCCAGCTTCTTCATTTAGTTCTCTTGCTACAGCTTCTTCAATTGACTCACCATGCTCTACAAATCCTGCTAATGCTGAATACATTCCTGGCGGAAATCTTTTTTGTCTACCTAAGAAGGCCCTGTCATTATATGTTGCAAGCATTATCACAACTGGATCTGTTCTTGGGAAGTGTTCTGAGTTGCATTCATTACATATTCTTTTATACCCGGCCTCAGCTAATGAACTCTCAGAGCCACATCGCGAACAAAATTTATGACTATTATGCCATTCAAAAATGGCTTTAGCTTGTCCCAAAATTGCTAATTCACCTGGATCTATTGCCTGTGAGGATAGTGCCATTAGATCCTCAAAAGTTCCTAAGTCTTTCAATCCCGCTTCATTTTCTGGATCGGAGACTCTTGATAGATCAATACTAAAATATGCTTTTCCATTTAAAAGACCCAAGAAAATTACCATAGAAACATTTATAATTTTTTTTTCAAAAAAATTTAATGGAAATAATGCTGGGCTATGTTGCTCTGGTAAAGAATTTCCTGAAATTAAACCTGGAACATTTGAAACAAAAGGTTTGCCTCTCCAGAATGCAACAAATACAGTATCTTCCTTTACAATAGTCTCTTTAATCCATTCTGGTTTAGATCTTAAATAAGAAACCCTGTCTAATGGATTATTACTAAATATATTTGGATAAACATTCATGAAAACCTCTCTATATTCTATGATAATTAATCTTATTAGTCTAATATGGTATTGGGTTTTTTCTATAAAAGTATAAACTGTTTTAAGATTGTTATATGATTTTTTTTAAGAGGATATTTTGGTTACATCAGACAATATAGAAGAAACTAATGACTCATCTAAGGATACAACTCCTACTATGAGTGATGAAAACCAAGATGATTTTTTATCTGAAACAAAAAAGGGTGATGAAAAATCATCTTTTGAAAATAGCTATAAAGTTCTTGCCCGAAAGTATCGTCCGCAAAATTTTGAAGACCTTATGGGCCAAGAAATTATGGTTCAAACACTTAAAAATGCATTCAAAACAAATAGAATCGCCCATGCTTATATCTTAACAGGAGTAAGAGGGATAGGGAAAACTACAACTGCAAGATTATTGGCAAGGTCTCTTAACTATGAGACTGATTTAATAAATGAACCAAATATAGAGATGTCTGAGATTGGTAAACATTGTGAAGAGATAATGGAATCTCGACACATAGATGTCATTGAAATGGATGCAGCATCACGAACCGGTATCGCAGATATAAGAGAAATAATAGATTCAGTTAATTATTCTCCCTCATCAGCGCGTTATAAAATATATATAATTGATGAAGTCCACATGCTCTCTAAGGCAGCTTTTAATGGCTTACTAAAAACCCTCGAAGAACCTCCGGCACATGTAAAATTTATTTTTGCTACAACAGAAGTACAAAAAATACCATTAACGATTCTTTCCAGATGCCAGCGATTTGATTTAAGAAGATTTGACAATGATATGATTCGGTCACTTATTAATAAAGTCTGTGAAAAAGAAATGGTTTCTATTGATGATCCGATAATCGATTTGATTGCTAGAGCCTCCGGTGGATCAGCAAGAGATAGCCTATCCTTACTTGATCAAGCAATGGCGCTATCAACCGATGGAAATATTTCAGAAGAAAAGATACGTCAAATGCTAGGGATGTCTGATCAGAGTAGAGTAATAGATTTGTATGAATATATTTCTACTACAGAAATAGAAAAAGCACTTTCTGAAGTCAAGGATCAAGTAGATATCGGTACAGATCCTGTAAATTTAATTGAAAGCTTAGGTGATCTTATTCATGAGTTAACAAGACTTAAGGTAACTAATAGCGAGGATGACAATCTATCTCTAGGACCTGATGGTTTTAAAAGAATAAAGGCATTGAAAGAGAAAGTCAGTGTTAAGCACTTGTCACGTTATTGGCAAATGATTTTAAAAGCATCATCAGAAATTAAAAATTTTTCAAAACCTTTATCTGCGCTTGAAATGGCTATTATAAGAATGTCATATATTTCTGATCTTCCAACCCCAGATGAAATAATTAAAAAAATTGAAGAAGATAATTTATCGATAACGGAAAAAAAAATTCCTAATTCTGAAATTGCTCACTCCTCAAGCAATCTTTCAACTACATCTGTAAAACACATTCAGCAAGAAAAAATAGAAGAAGAAACTAATGATGCTAATCCTCAAAGTTTTGAGGATATTATTGAATTAGCTAGATTAAAGAAAAATATACGACTTCAATATGATTTAGAAAATAACGTTAGTCTTGTATCTTTTGAAAAAGGTAAAATAGAATTAAATGTTTTAGATAATAATGAAAAAATCTTATCCACTTTATCAAATAAACTTCAGGAGTGGACTTCTCAAAAGTGGATTATTATTAATTCTTTATCTCAAGGGCAAAAAACCATTAAAGAAAAAAGAGATGATAGTGAGCTAGAACTTCAATCACTAATTAAAGAGCACCCAATTTATAAAAAAGCCGAAATCGAATTTGATAAAGTCGAAATCACATCAATTGAAGAAGTAAAGAAATTATCAATAGTTAGTGATAAAAATAATGATAAAGTAAAAGATAAATGAATAATTCAGAAATAGATAATTTAATTTCATTACTTTCACGTCTTCCGGGAATAGGTCCAAGATCTGCAAGAAGAATGGCCTTGAACCTTTTAAAGCAACCAGAATCATTAATGAAACCTCTGGCTGAGTCCTTGATTACAACTGCAAATTCTATCATGAATTGCAACACTTGTGGTAATTTAGATACAGAAGAGATTTGTTCTATTTGTGTTGATGAAAGAAGAGATATCTCAACTATAATTGTTGTGGAGGAAATAGCCGATTTATGGGCTTTGGAAAGAGCTGCAGTTCATAAAGGTAAATATCATGTATTAGGCGGAACATTATCGGCTATAGATGGCGTAGGTCCTGATGATCTTGGTATAAATAGTTTAATTCAAAGAGCAAATGATCCAGAAGTAGATGAAATTATTCTAGCTTTAAATGCTACTATTGATGGACAAACTACAGCATATTTTATCACAGACCAATTAAAGGATTGCAATGTTAAGGTTTCAAGACTTGCTCATGGTGTTCCCGTCGGTGGAGAACTTGATTATATGGATGATGGAACATTGCAGACAGCACTTCAGTCAAGACAACCTTTTTAAAAACCTATTTATCTTACTTGAACTCTTTTTATTCAGAGTTTATCAAGAAGAATGGCTATAAGAGAAATTATAACTGTCCCTAATCCTTTATTAAAAACAATATCGGAACCAGTGACTATTATTGATGATGAAATCTTATTATTGATTAATGATATGTTTGAAACAATGTATGCAGCTCCAGGTATTGGTTTGGCTGCCATACAGGTAGGAGTGCCAAAAAGAATTTTAGTTATTGATATTTCTAGAGACGATGAAGCAAGGAATCCATTATTTTTTATTAATCCTGAAATAATTGATCCTACTGATACTTTAAACTCATATGAGGAAGGTTGTTTATCAGTGCCGGGAGTTTGGGAAGAAATAGAAAGACCTGATGAATGTACAGTTAACTATTTAGATAAAAATGGAGATGAACAGAGTATCCGTTGCCAAGGCATGCTTGCTACTGTAATTCAACATGAAATGGATCACTTAAACGGCGTTGTGTTTGTAGATCATTTATCGAAATTAAAAAGAGATAGAGCCATTAAGAAATCTATTAAATCTAGAACTTCTGAGCCAAAAGATGATAAGTGACTTGGCAAGTTCAGAAGTTAATTCATCGCTAAATATCGTATTCATGGGAACCCCTGATTTTTCTATTAAGCCGCTTGAGGTATTAGTAAATAGCGATCACCATATTGTTGCTATTTTTTCTCAACCTCCACGAAGGTCAGGAAGAGGAATGAAAAAAAATAAAACACCAGTACACAGCTTTGCTGATAAGAAACAAATTCCAGTCTATACGCCTAAAAATTTTAAAAGTGTTGACGACATTAATTTTATTAAAAATCTTAATCCAGACATTATAGTTGTTTCAGCATATGGATTATTATTGCCAAAAGAAATTTTAGATATTCCTAAATTTGGCTGTCTTAATATTCATGCTTCAATACTTCCCCGTTGGAGAGGTGCAGCACCAATTCAAAGATCTATTATGAGCGGTGATAAGGAAACTGGTATTACATTTATGTTAATGGATGAGGGTCTCGATACTGGCAAGATAATTAAAAAGTTTCCTATTAAAATTAATAAGGACAAAAATGCAAAATTTCTTCATGATGAATTATCTTCTCTGGCATCAAGTAATCTAATTGAGACCATTGATGGTTATATTACAGGTAAAATAAATCCTTTTAATCAAGAAGAGGAAGGTGTTACCTATGCTGAGAAAATTCAAAAAACTGACTGTAGGTTAGATTGGAAAAGTAATGCTGAGGAAGTTTTACTATTAGTAAGAGCTTTAAGCCCATATCCTGGAGCTTGGTTTTTGACTAAAAAAAATAAGCGTGTAAAAGTTTTAGATGCCAAAATTTCAATTACCGATAATAATTTTAAACCTGGCGAAGTCACTGGTGGATTAATTATAGGTTGTAAAAATAATGCGATAGAGATTTTATCTGTTCAACCTGAGGGTAAAAAGATTATGGATATTGAAGATTACTTAAGGGGTAATCCTATATCAGTTGGAGAAATTTTAGAATAAATGGCAAGATGGAAGCTTACAATTGAGTATGATGGTAGACCTTTTAATGGTTGGCAGAGTCAAAAAGATAATAGTGGTGTCCAAGACTATTTGCACAAGGCTATTATAGATTTTTCAAAGGAAGATGTGAAAATACATACTGCTGGTAGAACTGACTCTGGCGTTCATGCCAAAGGTCAGGTGTCACATTTTGATTTAATTAGAACCACAAACGCCAATGAATTAAGAGAGGCCTTAAATAGTCATTTAAAACCAAACCCTATAGCTGTGATTGAAGTTTCAGAAGTAAACAATGATTTTCATGCAAGATTTTCTGCAATCAAAAGACATTATAAATATGGAATAATAAATAGAAGGGCACCATTAACTTTTGATAAAGGAAAATACTGGAGGGTAGGAAAAAAACTTAATTCTGAATCAATGATTAAAGCTTCTAAATATTTAATAGGTTTTCATGATTTTACAACTTTTCGATCATCTCACTGTCAGTCTAAATCACCCTCCAAGACAATTGATGAGATTAAAATTGAACAATTTGATAATGAAATTATTATCTGCGTTTCAGCTAAATCATTTCTTCATAATCAAGTAAGATCTATCGTTGGATCATTAAAATTGGTAGGAGAAGGTAAGTGGGAGCCAAAAAAAATCAAAGAAATCTTAGATAAAAAAGATCGAACACTATGTGGTCCTGTTGCACCAGCCGAGGGTCTCTGTCTAGAGAAAGTCGATTATGATTAGAAATATTTTGTTAAAACTTCGTAGTATATTTCGCTTAAATCATTAATATCCTTAACAGCAACCGATTCATCAATTTGATGCATTGTCTCGCTTATAAGACCAAACTCTACTACATTTCCATAGTTCTTAATAAACCTTGCATCAGATGTACCTCCTGAAGTTGATAGATCGGGATTAATTCCTGTTTTATTAAAAATAATCTCTGATAAATCACTGACAAGTTTACCTGGCTTAGTAAGGAATGAGTCACCTGAATGATCTAATTTTAAAGAAAAGTTATTTTTAAAATTCTCTAATCTTCTATTAATTTCATTTTCAATAGTTTCACTATTAAAATTATCATTGTATCTAATGTTAAATTTTGCAGATGCAGATTGAGGAATAACATTTGTTGCTTTATTACCTACATCTACAGATGTTATTTCAAGATTTGAAGGTTGAAAATGTTCATTACCTTGATCTAATTGATCAGATGTTAAGTTATTAAGAATGTTTAATAGTATTGGTATTGGATTTTTAGCAAGATGGGGATAAGCAACATGACCTTGTTGACCATCAACAGTCAAAATCCCATTAACACTTCCTCGCCTACCTATTTTAATCATTTCACCTAATCTTTTAGGGTTGGTTGGCTCTCCTACAATACAATCATCAAAAGATATGTTGTTTTCATGCATCCAATTTAATAATTTCTTTGTTCCATTTATAGCAATACCTTCTTCGTCTCCAGTAATGATAAAAGATATTGATCCTGCAAAATTTTCTCTTTCATCTAAAAACTTCTTTGTTGCTGACACAAATGAGGCTATAGCACCTTTCATATCTGTTGCACCACGACCTATAATCTTTCCATCTATTTCATTAGCTGTAAATGGATCAGAAGACCAACTAGTTTTATCTCCCTCTGGAACAACATCGGTATGACCTGCAAAACATAAAGAAGGACCTTCTTCATTTCCGATTCTTGCCCAAAGATTAAGAACATCATCAGTTCCTTCTTCTTTAAAATTTAGAATATCACACTTAAAACCCATTTCTTTCAACCAATGTGAAAGTTGTTCAATAGCTCCATCATTTTGCGGTGTTACAGAACGACAAGAAATTAGAGCTTTTGTAAGAACTATTGGATCGCCATTTTCAATATTAATCATTTTGTTAATCTCTTAATAACTCATTAATTGATGTTTTTGATCTAGTTTTTTCATCTACTATTTTTACAATCACCGCACAGTATAGCGATGGCTTTGTATTATCATTATTTGGTGAAAATGTTCCTGGAATTAAAACTGAATATGGTGGAACCTCACCTCTGATAATTTCTCCTGTTTCTCTATTAACAATAGGAGTTGATGATGAAAGGTATACCCCCATTGATAAAACACTTCCTTCACGAACAATTACCCCTTCGGCTACTTCTGATCTTGCTCCAATAAAACAATTATCTTCAATAATAACAGGGTTCGCTTGCAATGGTTCTAATACTCCACCAATTCCTGCTCCGCCTGATATATGACAATTAGAACCTATTTGCGCACATGATCCAATTGTTGCCCATGTATCAACCATAGTTCCTGCTCCAACATAAGCTCCAATATTAATAAAGCTTGGCATCAATACACATCCATTATCAATGAATGATCCTTTTCGAACAATTGACCCAGGAACCGCTCTAAATCCTGCTCTTTTAAATTCCTCATCGCTCATGTCACTAAATTTAGAGTCTATTTTATCCCACCAATTAGTATTTCCTGGGCTATTTGAGATTAATTTCATATCATTGATACGAAAATATAGGAGTATTGATTTTTTAACCCACTGATTAATTATCCATTTATCATCAACTTTTTCTGCAACTCTAATATTCCCCTGATCTAGGTTATTTATAGTTTCATCTATTGCAGAAATAATATCTTCATCAGAATTTGAGTTAATATTTTCTATATTCTCAAATGCATTTTCAATTATATCAATTATTTTTTTATCCATAATTATCTCTTTTTTAAATATTAATTATATTCGTTATTCAGGAACTTTACGATATCGTCAATAATATAATCCGCGTCATAATCATCATTCCATAAATCTTTATATTTTTCTTTCTGTTCAGAATTATTTTTATTAGGTAATTTTCTTTCTAATAAAACTGTAGTCATACCTAATTTTTTTGCAGGAATTAAATTTCTCCCCATATCTTCGAACATTATAGATGTTTTTGGATCAATATTATTAATTTTTAAAAATAAATTATAGGTTTCAATATTTGGCTTAGGTAAATAATTTGCTTCTTTAATTCCAAATATTGATTGAAAGATATTTTCTAAATTTAGCCTTTTTATAACATTTTCAGCGTGTTTCTTTGTGCCATTTGTAAAAATATATTTTTCTCCAGGTAACATTAAAAGAATTTTTCTAAGGTTATTATCTGCTTTTAATGAACTTAAATTAATATCATGAACATACTCTAAAAATTTATCAGGATTTATTTTATTATTACCTGTATTCATAAATCCGGCTAATGTTGTTCCATGGTCAATAAAATTTTGTTTTTGAATATTAAATGCTTCCTCATGGCTAATTTTTAAATTTTCAGAAATAAATGTAGTCATTTTTTCATCAATCTGGCTAAAAATATTTTCTTCGGGAGGGTATAAAGTGTTATCAAGATCAAAGACCCATGTTTTAATAAATGAAAGGCTCATAAAAATACCTTACCTTATTAAGGTCCCAGCACCATGGTCAGTAAATAATTCTAATAAGACCGCATGCTTAACTCTGCCGTCAACAATAACTGCAGCATCAACACCTTCTTTGACACTTTTAAGGCATGTATTGATTTTAGGTATCATGCCGCCTGAAACTTCACCAGATTCAATCATTTTTGCTATTTTTTCTTCATTAACTTCTTCAATAAGATTTTGATTAGAATCGAGTACCCCTTTTACATCTGTCAAAATAAGTAAACGTTTTGATTTTAAGGACGATGCAATCGCACCAGCCGCTGTGTCAGCATTAATATTATATGTCTTTCCATCATCACTAATTCCTAAAGGGGCAATTATTGGAATAAAATCATCAGAAATAAGTGTTTCAATTATTTCATTATTAATTTTTTTTGGAACACCTACAAAACCTAAATCAATAATTTTTTCTATATTTGACTCATCTAAACTTTTTTGTTTTGTAAGTTTTTCAGCAATAAGCATTGATCCGTCCTTACCCGAAACGCCTACAGCTTTTCCTCCAGCAGAATTTATTTTTGATGCAATATCTTTATTTATTTTACCGGCTAGAACCATCTCGACTACTTCTAGGGTACTTTCATCAGTTATTCTCATTCCGGACTCAAATTTTGTTTTTATTCCTAACCGCTCAAGCATTGATCCAATTTGTGGTCCACCTCCGTGAACAATTACTGGTTTTAAGCCGCTCTGTTTTAGAAAAACAATATCATTGCAAAATGATTCAATGAGATCATTATCTGCCATGGCATTACCACCATATTTAATTACAATAATCGAACCATTATATTTTTGCATATAAGGTAGAGCTGCTGTCAGCATATCAGCATTACTCAACCAGTCCTTAACAGCTCCTTCTTTTTTACTCATAATCAATCCCAATCAATCCCTTTTTTTATAATACATTAAATATTATTTAATACATTAATACTATTTCACTATGGAAGATATTGTATTTCTTAGATCCTCTAACCCTTTACCTTTATGTGAAGATGTTGAATGTATTTCAGGGTGGACAGCAATGAATTTTTGAATTGAATTCTTTGTTTTTAACAATACATCCTCCTCATTTATGACTTTATCAATTTTAGTTAAAACTACCTGATAGGAAACGGCACATTCATCCAACATACTCATAATTTCTTTATCAGAGTCTTTTATATTGTGTCTTGAATCAATTAATAGAAAAACTCTTCTCAAGTTTGATCTATTTTGTAGATAGAATTTTGATAGATTTGACCATTCTCTTATTTTTTTTTTAGAAGCTCTAGCAAATCCATACCCTGGCATATCAACAATGTTCATAACAGGTTTTTCAATGACTACAGAAAAAAAATTTAACTCTTGCGTTCTTCCAGGTGTTTTAGATGTATGTGCTAATTTCGATCTTTTTGTTACAGCATTTAATAGTGAGGATTTCCCAACATTAGACCTTCCTAAAAAGGCTACTTCTGGAAGATTACTTATCTCTAAACCTTCGATATTCGCTACACCTTTTACAAAAGTACAGTTTTTAAAAAAATTATTTTTTTTATATGTTGCCATTGAATTATTCGCTGGAATTTTTTTTACCAAAATTTGCAAATAATGCTATTTCCATCCCCTGTTTTTTCATAATATATGCTTGCTGCAAGATTGATAATAAACCATTCCATGCCCAATAAATAACTAGCCCTATTGGGAAATTAGCAGCAATAAAGATCATAAAAATTGGCATCCAAGTAAAAAGTGTTTTTTGAATCTGATCTGTAGGAGCTGGATTCAGTTTTGTTTGCAGTAAAAAGGTTAGTCCAAATAATAAGTGAAAAATTCCAATCATTAAAATTTGAGGTGGGGTCCAATCAATTATTCCAAACAAATTAAATACCGATAATGGGTCAGGCGCAGATAAATCTCTAATCCATCCAAAGAAGGGTGCATGTCTCATTTCAATTGTTACAAGTAAAACATTATATAGCGCAAAGAATACTGGTATTTGAATGAATACAGGCAAGCAACCTGACAGAGGTTTTAATTCTTCTTTTTTATATAGGGTTTGCATTTCTTGAGCCATTTTTTGGCGATCATCACCATAAAGTTCCTTCATTTTTTGTATTTCTGGTTGAACTTTCCTCATTTTAGCCATTTGGACATAAGATCTATTGACGACAGGGAAGAAAACAAGCTTTATGAGAACGGTTAGAAGGAGAATAGCTACTCCAAAATTTCCTGTATATATGTATAAGAAATCTAGAATATAAAATAAGGGTTTGGAGATAAAATAAAACCATCCCCAGTCAATAATTAGATCAAATTTTGGGAGACCCTTTTTATCTGAATAATCCTGAATTATATCAACTTCTTTAGCTCCAATGAATATTAAGCCATTGGATGACAAAGTTGAACCTGGAGAAGCGCTTGTAGCCTCACCAGTGTAGCCAATTCTATAAATATCGCCTTGATTTTGTTTTGATACTTTAAAGTGAGCTTTTTTTTCACCTTCATCAAGTGAACTTATTGCTGTTGCCCAATATTTATCTCTAATTCCTATCCAGCCATTTTTAAATTCTTTTCGAAAATCTTTCTCATAAATATCATCATAATCTTGCTCATCTAATTTTTCGTCAAACCATCCAGCAGGACCTTCATGAAGAAGACCAAGTGTTTGGCTAGTTGGCAAATCTTTCCTAGACAATTTATTAAAGGGGAACAGTGTTATAAGTCCAAGAGTGTTATTTTCAACTTCTTGGGTAAAAGTAAAAAGATAATTTTCATCTAGAGAAAATCTTTGAATAAATTTTAAACCATCACCATTTTCCCATGAAATAACCACAGGTGTATTTGGTGAAAGTATACTATTTTGTGATTCTAGTTTCCAAAGAGTATTTTCATCGGGTAATAAAAAATTTGCTCCTCTTGGTGCCAACCAACCTGACTCAACCCAATATGAATCCTTCTTAAATAATTGAACATAATCGCTATCAATGTTTGCAGTAGTATTAAATTTTTTTAAGTAAATTTCATTAATTTGAGCTCCACAAAGATCAATTGATCCTTCTAGTCTATCGTTATCGATAATTATCTTTTCAGACTCACAACTAACTGCTTTAACAGGAATTATATTACTAACCTCTGGTATAGATGGGTCATCTAACAATGTTTCCTGACCATTCTCTTGTTGATAGTTTGGTTGTTCGACAGGAAATAAAATTTGCCAGGTAAAGAGAATAATCATGGCTATAACAATTGCCATTATATACCTCGATGAATCATTCATTATTTAATCTCCTTAAAAGCTCTCTCTAAATCATTTAGAACAGTATTCCAAGAAACTTTATTTGTTTTAATTGTAGCTATTACTACATAGTCGTAACCACTTTTTCCATACTTTGGAAGAACTTCTTTAATCGCATGTCTTATTCTTCTTTTAGCTTTATTCCTCTCGACAGCATTACCAATTTTTTTTGAAGCTGTAACACCATATCTTGGATTTTTTTTATCATCTCTTTTGACTTTTTGAAGAAACAGAGCTGAGGTCTTTATGTATTGTCCTTTTGAGGCCTTTACATAATCTGAACGTTTAGTAATTTTACCTAAAAAAAACCCTAGTTCTTTAGAGCCACTTTCATCTTGTTCAGATTTCATAAAATATTTAAGCAGATAGAGACTTTCTACCTTTAGCTCTTCTGTTAGATAAGACATTTCTGCCGCCTACAGTTTGTAATCTTGAACGAAAACCATGACGTCTTTTTCTAACTAAGTTACTAGGCTGGAATGTTCTTTTCATAATTTAACCTTTATAATTTAAACTTACAGGGTTTATAAAACCAACATATTGTTAAGTCAAATTAAGTGATCAAATATATCATCTTTTTTCTTTATTGATATTTTCCATATTATCAATAGCTTTTGACATTTGTCTTTCTCTAGTTCCATATTCATCAATCTTATTTAGAATTTCCTCTGCTTTTTTTCTTAATTCATTTGTTGAATTGCTAAATTTTTCAAACTCTTTTTTAAGCTTTCCAAATTCATTCATAATTTCAGAGGCTCTTTCATTAAATGACTCAACTCTATAATTCATAGAAATACTCAGAAGGTAAGCTGCAAGTGAATTTGGACCTAGAATTAATACTCTGTAATCTCTGAATAATTCTTCTCTTATATCTAATGTATCGATCAATTGAATAAGAGCCTCACTGGGGATATACATAATTCCAAGATCTGAAGTTTTACCGGTAAGTAAATATTTTGTTTTTATATCTTCGGCATCGTTCTTAACATGTCTTTCAATATCTTTTTTTGATGATTTTACTTTTTCTTTATCACTTTTTGATGAGGCTTCTATATAATTGTCATATAGACCAGATGGAAATTTAGCATCAATTGGCTGAAGTAATCCTCCTGGAAGGATAATTACAAATTCAACTCTTTTGCCGCTGCCCTCAATTATCTCTTCATTTTCTCTGTATCTGTTTTCAGGAAAAATATCTTGTATGATAGCCTTTAATGACCATTCACCAAACTGTCCTGCTTTAGTTCCACCAGACAAGTAGTTACGTAATTTCTGAATTGGTTCCTGAAAGTTTTCAATAGAAATTCTTAAATCTGATAATGCTTTTTCTTGTCTATTAAGCGTTTCACTTTGATTTTCTTGATTTTTTTCAAAGTCTATAAAAATATTCTTATTATCGTTTGTTCGTTTGTTTTGTTTATTAATATTAAAAAATATTAAAGCCATTACAACTAGCAAAGTAATTAATAGTATTAAAATTAAATAATCCATATTTACCTTTATAATATTTTAAATGGCGCGCCGGGGAAGATTCGAACTCCCGACCCCTTGATTCGTAGTCAAGTACTCTATCCAGCTGAGCTACCGGCGCAATACAAATATTATAAACTAAAAATTGGAAAGAAAGAATTAATCATATTTTTCTTTCCAAGAGGTCATATCCCCTAAGCTTTTTGCTTCGTAAACTCCTCTTGCTATAGACCTTGAGCATACTCTAGCTCCTAACTCTCCAATTATATTTATATCATTCAGGGTTAATTCTTTTCTCAATGTACCAGTGCTTAATACAAATATTACATCACCGTCAACAGGTGAATGAATTGGTCTGATTGCACGTGACATTCCTGAGTGAGACATAATAGCTATTCTTTTTGCACCTTTTGAGTCCAGTTTTGCATTGGTAGCAATAATGCCTATTGTTGTATTCTGCTTAGGCATAGATCTAGCTGCTGAAGTTCCGCCGAGGATACTTAATGAAGCTTTATTAGGAGGACCTTTTGCTCCAAACTCTTTATTACACTCATCGGTTGCAGCCCAAAATTGACCAGTTTCATCATTAACAACCGAACCATAACTATTTACAGCAAACAAGCCTCCAACCTGTAATCCTTCTTCTGTAATATATGATGCGCTTCCAAGCCCGCCCTTAAGTGAACCAGCCATTGCACCATAACCAGCGCCGCTATTACCAAGAATAATATCTTCAGATAGGTTTTTTGCAGCTTCTTGTCCTAGGTCATAATAAGGAGGATTATCTTTCCACTCTTTGTCACCGCCATTTGCAAGGTCATAAAGAATTGCGCCTGGTATCATGGGAACATGTTTTGTCTTTTCAGATGGTTTATAACCTCTTCCTTGTGAACCAATATAATTTCCTACACTGCTTGCAGCCTCTAGCCCCCATGTTGATCCGCCTGAAAGTACGATTGAGTCAACAGTATCAACTAAATTGTATGGGTTTAATGCCCCAACTTCTCTTGTACCAGGAGCACCCCCTCTAACATCTGCTGATGCAATACTACCTTCAATAGGAGTAATAACTGTGCATCCAGTAAAAACTTTCTCATCATGAGAGTTTCCAACTAGAACACCATCAACATCTGTAATTAGATTTTTTTTTCCTGTACTAATCATTATAAGGAAACTAAACAAAGCTTATAAAATTGTATAGTATGAAAAATTAATTGCTTTGGAGATTTTATGAAATTTTTTATTTTTATAATTCTATACTTAACCTCTCTTTCGTCTATTTATGCAGAGAGTACATCCCCATCTAAGGGAATAATAGCAACATCAAATCCCCATGCATCTAAAGCAGCAAAAGATATTATTGATAAAGGTGGAAATGCGATTGACGCTTCGGTTGCAGTTCAATTAGTTCTTACTCTTACTGAACCTCAGGCCACTGGAATTGGTGGAGGTGCTTTTATGCTTTATTGGGACGAAAGTACATCAAAATTATATTCGATAGATGGTAGAGAGAAAGCTCCATCGAAAGTAAATGAGAATTTATTTTTAGATAAGAATGGTAATAAAAAAAGATTTTACCCCGATGCCGTTGTTGGATCTCAGTCAGTGGGTGTTCCAGGTATTATAAAACTTCTAGAGGAGACACATAAAAAATTTGGTAAATTGCCATGGGAAGATCTTTTTGAATATGCAATTAATTTAGCTGAAAATGGTTTTTCTGTCTCACCAGCGTTAAATTCAATTTTAGGTTATCTCAAACCTCTAAAAGAAATTGAGCCAGCAGCCTCCTTTTATTTTATTGAGAGTCCTGAAGGTATAAAGAAACCTGTTCCGGTTGGTTATAAATTAAAAAATATAGAGTACTCAAAAACACTGAAAAGATTATCAAAATATGGTTCTGATGATTTTTATAAAGGAGAAACTGCAAGACTAATTATTGACTCACTAAAGAATGATAATGAAAACTCAAAAATGTCCCTCGAAGATTTAAAAAATTATCAAATTGTATGGAGAGAGCCTCTATGTAGAAAATATAGATCATATAATGTTTGTGCCATGGGCCCCCCATCATCTGGCGGATTGACAATGTTGATGATGCTTAAAATTTTTGAAAGTTTTGATATTAAATCAATGGGACCTAATTCTATTGAAATGGTCCATCTCTTTTCCGAAGTTAATAGAATCGCTTATGCTGATAGAGCTTATTATATGGCTGACTCTGATTTTATTGATGTTCCAGTTGAAGGCTTGCTAAAAAAATCCTATTTAGAGGAAAGAAAAAAAATCATTAATTCAAGAAGCTACACTAAAAATATTTCACACGGTTATCCTAAGGGTGCAGAGGAATTTGAAAAAAATATTGATATTTCAAAACCCTCCACAAGTCATTTTGTCATAGTTGACAAAGATGGTAATGCAGTTTCTATGACCTCGACAGTTGAGGGCCCTTTTGGGAGTCATTTAATGGCGGGGGGTTTTATACTTAATAATGAACTAACTGATTTTTCTATGTTGCCTGAACTAAATGGCAGAAAGATAGCTAATAGGGTTGAGCCAAACAAAAGACCAATGTCTTCTATGACACCAACAATTATTTTTAAGGATAAAAATTTATTTGCCCTTACAGGGTCTCCAGGAGGAACAAGTATAATTAATTATGTAACTAAATCAGTTTTAGGTCTTATTGATTGGAGTTTAGATCCATCTGAAGTCACAGAATTGCCTCATTATATGAATAGAGGTAATTATACAGAATTAGAGAAAAATACAGTTCTTGAGAATTTAGAAACTGAATTAGAATCCATAGGTCATCCAATTAAAATTCAGAATAAAAGAAGTGGTCTTCATATCGCATTAAAAAAAGATAATGGATATATAGGATCAGCTGACCCAAGAAGAGAGGGTTTAGTTATCCCAATTAACTAATCATATGGTTTTTCAATGAATCAAAATTTATATGAAATTTTATATAAAAATTTTAAATCAAACCTAGACAGAACTTGCTTAGAAATTCCAAATTATAAAAAAATATCTTTTAAGGATTTAGATATTCTGTCAGCACATTTTGCTTCATTCTTAAATAACTTGGGATTAAAAAAAGGTGATAGAATGATTTGTCAAATTGATAAATCCTTATCAGCAATTGGATTATATTTAGGTTGTTTAAGAACTGGAATAATATATACACCTTTGAATACATCCTACACGAAGAACGAGGTTGAATATTTTATAAACAATATTGAACCCAAGTTATTTGTTTGTAGACCAGAATCAAAAGATATAATTGAAAATATTTGTTCACGATTAGGCGTGCCTTCATTTATAGCTATTGGAACAAAAGAAAACGATCCTGTGCTTAATGAAATTTTATCAACAAAACCTTTGAATATATTTGAGAATTGTAGCGATCAAGATATTGCTGCAATTTTATTTACATCTGGTACGACGGGTAAATCAAAAGGGGCTATGATTACTCACGGCAATCTATCATCTAATGCGCTAGCCTTGAGAGAAATATGGGGCTTTACTAGTGAAGATGTTTTATTACACGCCTTGCCGATTTTTCATGTTCATGGCTTATTTGTTGCCTTAAATACAGCTTTGTTAAGTGCCTCAAAAATAATATTTTTGGAAAAATTTAATATCGAAGATGTTGTAATAAATCTCTCTAAGTCAACTGTTATGATGGGTGTTCCAACTTACTATAATAGATTGGTTAATGAAGAAGAATTTAAGCATGAGTCATACAACAAAATTCGTTTATTTATTTCTGGATCCGCGCCATTAACTGAAAAAACTTTTAATGAATTTAAAGAAAAAACAAATCATTCGATTTTAGAAAGATACGGAATGACTGAGACAGGAATGATCACTTCCAACCCTCTTCATGGAAATAGATTGGAGGGAACAGTTGGCTTTCCTCTTCCTAAAGTTTCAATTAGAGCTATGAAAGACGGAAAGATTTTATCTGATAATGAGAAAGGTGTAATTGAGGTAAAAGGGCCTAACGTTTTTAGGGGTTATTGGAGAATGGAAGAGAAAACAAAGGAAGAATTTACAGAGGATGGTTTTTTTATAACAGGTGATATTGGTCAGATTGATAAAAAAGGAAGGCTAACTTTATCTGGAAGATCAAGTGATATGATTATCTCTGGAGGGTACAATGTGTATCCAAAAGAAATTGAAATAATTTTAAATACTATTAAAGGAATAAGAGAGAGTGCAATAATTGGTGTTAAGCATTCAGATTTGGGCGAGTCTCCTATAGCAATTTTAGTTTCAGAGAGCGAAGATTACAAAACTCCTGATAAGGAAATTATTGAAATATTAAATGAAAAAATTGCCAAATATAAAATACCAAAATTATTTATCTGGATTGATGAGTTACCACTTAATGCTATGGGGAAAGTACAAAAGAAAAATTTACGTATTAAATATGAAAAAATTTTATTATGATTAAGTTTTATTTTTAGGGGATATGAAATGAATAATACAACAAGAGCTTTAAAATTTATCGAACATTGGAACAATAGAGATATTGATGGAATCATGGACTCTATGACTGATGATTGTTTTTATCATAATATTCCAATGGACCCTCAGCGTGGTAAGGATGAAATTAGACCTTCTTTAGAAGCATTTATTCAGATGGCATCAAATATTGAGTGGATTGTCCATAATATTGCTGAAAATTCTGATGGAATTGTTCTTACAGAGAGAACCGACAGATTTGAAATAAATGGCCAGTGGATGGATATTTTAGTAATGGGGGTTATGGAATTTAAAGATGGTCTCATATGCAATTGGAGAGATTATTTTGATATGAAGGCTTATGAACAGGAAACTGCCCGGGTTTTAGGATAATAAGTCATCTTTCTGCCCTATTTTTTAGTTATTAAGTTGACTTGTTAGTCAGTGAATCTTAATTTCTGATTCGTAATTAATTAAGGACTGATTCGAATATAAATTATTGGGATTTAATATTAGAGATGAGCCTGCATTAAAATGTCAATGAAGCCGACGGATATTTCGGACCCCGAATACTTTCACAAAGTTGTTGATTGCCAATGGGCTTGTCCCGCACATACACCAGTACCAGAATATATAAGATTAATTGCCGCTGGTAAGTATACAGATGCATACATGCTTAATTGGGAGTCAAATGTCTTTCCTGGTGTTTTAGGGAGAACCTGTGATAGGCCTTGTGAGCCTGCTTGTAGAAGAGTTCGAGTTGAAGATGAACCTGTTGCCATTTGTAGATTAAAAAGAGTTGCTGCTGATTACAAAGACGATGTAAGTAAATTAATTCCTAAGCCTCCTAAAAAGACCAACGGTAAAAAGATAGCACTATTAGGTGCAGGACCTGTCTCATTAGCAGTTGCTAGAGATTTATTACCACTTGGTTATGAGTGTACTGCTTATGAGAGGGATCCAGTTCCAGGTGGTTTAATGAGAACTAATATACCTTCTTTTAGATTACCTGCAGAAGTTTTAGATGAAGAATGTAATCAAATAATTAGCATGGGTTTAAAAGTAGAATATAATCATGAAGTTAATAGCTTTAAGGAATTTTTAAAACTTGATCATGATGCTGTTTTTATAGGTACTGGTGCTCCTAAAGGAAAAGATTTAAATATTCCTGGAAGGCAAGAAGCATCCAATAATATTCATATAGGAATAGACTTTTTAGCTTCAGTAGCTTTTGAACATGTGTCAAAAATTGGTAAAAAAGTAATTGTCTTAGGAGGTGGAAATACAGCTATGGATTGCTGTAGGACTGCAGTTAGATTGGGTGGTAAAGAGGTTGGTGTTTATGTTAGATCTCCTAAGGTTGATATGAAAGCTTCAGATTGGGAAGTTGAAGAAGCTGAAATGGAAAATATTCCTATTTATGAAAACCATGTCCCTAAAGAATTTATTGTAAAGGACGGCAAATTGTGTGGAATGCTTTTTGAGAAAGTTACTGCAGAATATTCAAATGGTAAAAGAAAACTTATTCCAACAGGTGAACCTTTGGTTGAAGTTGAATGTGACGATGTTCTTATGGCAATTGGACAGGATAATGCTTTTGAATGGATGGAGAAAGATCTTGGGATTGAATTCGGTGAATGGGATATGCCAGTTGTTGATAAAAAAACCATGCAGTCAACCCTTCCTAAAGTTTTTTTTGGTGGTGATGCCGCTTGGGGTCCTGAAAATATTATAACAGCAGTTGCCCATGCTCACCAAGCAGCTATTTCGATAGATTTATTTTGTAATGGTAAAGATTTAAATGAAAGACCGGAACCTCATGTATTTCTTGAATCTTCAAAGATGGGACTTCATGAGTGGTCATATGATAATGGCTATGATGAAGTTGAACGTCTATTGGTTCCTCACGCTGATTTAAAAGAATCATTAAAAAACAGAAAACTAGAAGTTGAGCTAGGGTACGATGATGAGATGGCTTTTCAAGAGGCTAGTCGTTGTCTTAACTGTGATGTCCAAACAGTCTTTGAAGAAAATAGATGTATCGAATGTGATGCTTGTGTTGATGTGTGTCCGGAAGACTGTATTAATTTTGTTCAGAATGATGAGGAAGATAAATTAAGAGCTAGTTTAAGAGTTCCAGCTTTAAATTTGGAAGAAGATATTTATGTTTCTGATGTCCTACCAACATCTAGAGTCATGGTAAAAGATGAGGATTTATGTCTGCATTGCGGGTTATGCGCAGAGCGTTGTCCAACTGGAGCATGGGATATGCAAAAATTCTTCTATATGGGTGCTCAATCAAAAGATGGTTGTTCAGGATGAGTAAAGTAAATGATTTTGTAGTCAAGTTCGCAAATGTTAACGGATCTGGTTCTGCAAGCGCAAATTTAATGTTTGCAAAATCTATATTCCGTATGGGTGTTCCTGTAACTCCAAAAAATATTTTTCCTTCTAATATTCAAGGTTTACCAACTTGGTTTGAAGTAAGGATAAGTAAAGATGGTTATGCTGCAAGAAGGGATGGTATTGATTGTTTTATAACTTTAAACCCTCAGACTTATCAGTCTGATATGAAAGAAATTCTTCCAGGTGGTTATTTAATTTATGATAATACAATGGAAAGAAAATTTCCTAGAAAAAATATTAATTACATTGGTATTCCAATGGCCAAAATTTGTTCAGATAACTACGAAGATCCAAGACAAAGACAATTATTTAAAAATATTGTTTGTCTGGGAGCATTAGCAGTTTTATTGAAAATTGATATTAAGATTATTGAGAATTTAATTAAGGAAGACTTTGAAAAGAAACCTAAGCTCATTCCTCCAAATATTCAGGCTCTTCATTTAGGAATAGATTATGCTAAAAATAATTTAGACCTTAATTTGGATATAAGTGTTAAAAAGGTAAGGACTACTAAGAAAAAAATATTGATTCAAGGTAATGAAGCTGCAGGCCTTGGATGTGTCTATGGTGGTGCAACCGTTGCTGGATGGTATCCAATTACCCCATCTACATCTCTTGTTGAAGCCTTTCAAAAATATGTAAATATTTTCAGGGTTAATGATGAAAATAAGGTTAATGCCGGTATTGTTCAAGCAGAGGATGAATTATCTGCAGTTGGTATGGCAATTGGAGCTAATTGGAATGGTGCAAGAGCATTTACCGCTACATCTGGACCTGGAGTTTCCTTAATGAGTGAATTTCTTGGTCTAGCGTATTTTGCAGAAATTCCTTTAGTATTGTTTAATATCCAAAGGGGTGGACCTTCTACTGGCATGCCTACAAGAACTCAGCAATCCGATATTTTATCGTGCGCTTACGCCTCTCATGGTGATACTAAGCATATTTTGTTATTTCCCTCTGATCCAAAAGAGTGCTTTGAAATGGCTGCGCAATCTTTTGATCTTGCTGACATATTACAAACTCCAATTATTGTAATGAGTGATCTTGATATTGGAATGAATGACTGGGTTGTTGATCCATTAAAATGGGATGATAAAACAAAGTATAATAGAGGAAAAGTACTGAACAAAAAAGATTTAGATGATTTAGTAAACTGGGGTAGATATCTTGATGTTGACGGAGATGGTATTCCATATCGAACACTGCCAGGTACTCATGAAACTAAGGGTTCATATTTTACGCGTGGTACTTCGCATGATGCTTTTGCTGGTTATACTGAGGACGGAAGAATCAATGCCGATAATATGATGAGGATTACTAAGAAATTTAGAAAATCTCTTAAATATCTTCCTAGGTCAATTAGAAAGAAAGCAAAACAAGAGACTAGCATAGGTATAATATATTTTGGGTCTACAGCGTGTGCTATAGATGAAGCTAATGATATTTTGGAGTCTCAAGGGCATAATATTGATTTACTCAGAATAAGATCCTTTCCATTTGGAAGAGGTATTTCATCTTTTATTGATGAGCATGATCATATAATTGTGATGGAACAAAATAGAGATGCGCAAATGAGATCTTTATTAATTAACGAATTAAATAAAAATTGTTCAAATATACATTCAATATTAAATTTTGATGGCAGCCCAGTGACTGCAGATTTTATAGTCAAAGAATATTTAAATCTTTTGAAGAAGAATGAATCCATGTTAAAAGCTTCTAAAAAGAAAAAGACTGCTGCATGAGTAAAAAATAATGAGTTATATAAAAAAACCATCAGCTAAACACCCTCGATTACCCAAGAATAGACTTGGATTGACTAGAAGAGATTATGAGGGGGCATTATCAACATTATGTGCAGGCTGTGGTCATGACTCTGTATCATCGGCAATAATTGAGGCCTGTTTTAATTTATCAATACCAGCTCATAAATTGGCTAAACTATCTGGAATAGGTTGTTCTTCTAAAACTCCTACTTATTTTTTAAATAAATCTCATGGTTTTAATTCAGTTCATGGAAGAATGCCCTCAGTAGCAACAGGCGCTAATCTAGCTAATAGGGATTTGTTTTATTTGGGTGTATCAGGTGATGGTGATACTGCTTCAATCGGTCTTGGTCAATTTTGTCATATTATAAGGCGTCGTCTTAATATGCTCTATGTTGTGGATAATAATGGGACCTACGGCCTTACTAAAGGACAGTTCTCTGCAACAAACGATAAAGAATCTAAAAGTAAGAAGGGTGAGGATAACCTTTTTGAATCTATCGATCTTGCTGCATTAGCTATACAACTTGGAGCTGGTTTTGTTGCTAGAAGTTTTTCTGGCGACAAGGAGCAGCTAGTTCCTTTAATGACTGCTGCTTTAAAATATAAAGGTTTTTCATTTATCGATGTCATTTCGCCATGTGTAACTTTTAATAATCATATTCAATCCACAAAAAGCTACCAATACTTTAGGGAGCATAATGAAGCTCTTGGTTTTTTAGATGTTATTCCTGATAAAGAAGAAATCAAGATTCAATATGATGAGGGTACAACTACAGAAGTAGAAATTCATGATGGCTCAAAAATGATTTTACGAAAATTAGACAATAATCATAACCCTTATGATAAATCAAATGCATTAAGTGTGCTTAACGGTCATCAATCCGATGGTTCTGTAGTTACAGGCTTAATTTATCTCGATAAGAATGAAATGGATTTACATGATACTATTAACACTAACCATAAGCCTCTCAATATTCTCTCAGAAAAAGAATTATGCCCTGGTTCAAGTGGTTTAGATTTTGTGAATAAAAATTTCAGCTAATATCTTATATATCTCTAACTGGATTTTTTCCGTTCCAATTCTTTGATTGCTCATATAAAAATTCATAAAAATTATTAATGTCATCGCTTTTTTGATAAATTTCATAGAAGTGATTTATTTCATCACCTGGATAAAACCAAGCGAATTTCATTCCGTTTCGGTGCCCTACGTTTGCAGATAATACCTCCTCACAACCTTGTTTTTCTAAAATTTCTTTTTCTTTTTCAAAATCAGGAGCAATCCAGGCAACGTGATGTATTCCTTTTGAGTTACTATTTTTTGGAATATCTTGAATTTCATGATCACATATTAACTCAATCATTGTATTTTCTTTCCATCCGTATGCTGACGAATGGTCAAACTCGCTTTCTTTTCTATTAACAAGAGTATTTTGTATTTTTATATGTTCATTTACATAGAATGGTCCAATATTATATTTTTTAGACCAAAATGCTGCGGCTTCTCTTACATCTCTGACTGCATAAGCTATTTGTATTATTGGACGTTTAGAAGTAAACATTTTAATACTTTACAATTTTTTTATTAAAAGCCTAGACAATTTTTTTTATCTAGGAAAAAATACATTAATTTTTAGGAGCTATAAATGTCAGATAATTCTATGGTAATTCGAAATGCAACCATTGTTGATGGAACTGGAGGAGATCCTTATGAAGGTGACGTATTTATTAAGGATGGTATCATTCAAGAGGTTGGAAATATTAGCAATGATTGTGATAAACAAATTGATGCTAAGGGCTTAATACTGTCACCAGGATTTATAGATATACATACACATTTTGATCCACAGTTATGCTGGGATGGTTATGCAACTCCTTCAATTGAACATGGTGTTACAACTGTTGTAACAGGAAATTGTTCTTTATCTCTTGCACCAATTAGGAATGGCGGTGAAAATAAAATTATCTCAATGTTTCAGGTAATTGAAGATATCAAAAAACCTACTTTTGAAGAAGCGGTACCTTTTTCATGGGAGAGTTTTGGAGAGTATCTTGATCATATCAAACCTGGGTTAGGTATTAATGTTGGTGCTTTGATTGGTCATTCTGCAGTTCGTTTATATGTAATGGGTGAAGATAGCCAGAAAAGAGAAGCAACAGATGATGAAATTAAACAAATGGTTGAAATTGTTGAAATGGCAATGAAGCATGGAGCCTTAGGTGTCTCATCTTCATATGTCGATGTTGACGAGAATTTTGATCCTGTACCAAGCCGTTTTTCATGCATAAAAGAAAAAATGGCACTTGCGAAAGCTGCAACAATAACAGGAAGAGGTGTCTGGCAGGTTGTTCCTTACTTTATTGATATGGAAACTCAATTAAAAAATATTCAAGAGTTAGGGGATATAAGTATAGAGACAGGTATCATGTGTACTTTTCAACCAGTATTATCTACTCCTGATGCTCCTAAAGCAGAGAGAATTATGGAAGCTCTTAAAAAAGAGAGAGATAGGGGAGCAAAAGTATTCGGCCAAACTATGCCACGTTGTTTTGACTTGAATATGAGATTATCTGAGACAAGTATGCTTTTATTTGGAATGCCTACTTGGAAATCCATTATGGATCTATCAGTAAAAGATAGAAAAGAGGCATTTTCAAATATAGATAATCAAAAAATACTTATTGAAGAAGCTAAAAATGCTCAAGGGATGAGTGCTGCATTACCGATGCTGAAAGTTGGTCAAGTTTATTCGGATGATAACAAAAAATATACTGGAAAATATTTAGCTGAAATTGCTCAAACTGAAGAAAAAGAAATTGGACAAGTGATTTTAGATATTGCTAATGCCGATGACTTAAAGACTGAATTTCAACTTATGGATGTAATTAACTCTGATAAAGAGTCCGTTTCTTATCTTATTATGAATGAACTCTGTCACTTTGGAGCATCTGATGCTGGAGCCCACATTACTCAATTTTGTGGCACAGGAGACACTACTCACCTTTTAGAACATTACGTAAGAGATACTAATAAAATATCTTTATCAACAGCTATTCATAGAATGACAAAAGAAGTTGCGGATGATTGGGGTCTCTTTGATCGAGGAGAGATTAAAAAAGGTAAAGCTGCCGATTTAGTCCTATTTGATATTAATGAAGTAGGAATTTCTGATGAAGCATTCGTGAATGATTTTCCTGGCGAGGCCAGTCGTTATATGCGGTATTCAAAAGGCTATGAAAAAGTTATTGTTAATGGTTCAGTTGTTTATGAAAATAATGAATATACTGATATTAAAAGCGGAACTATAGTTTAAATTTTTTGATAACCATAATTTCGCATATTGTATGAGGTAAAAAATGGATCAAGTACAAATTGATAAGATAAAAGATTTGATTGAATACGAGAGGAATAGAACATCTCCACCTTCAACTTTTCCTAAATTACCAGATCTTCCAGGAAAGAGATACACTGATAAAGAATTCTTTGAGTTAGAAAAAGAAAATTTGTGGAAAAAGACTTGGCTTTTGGCTGGTCATCTAGATGAGATTCCAGAAACTGGTTGTTATAAACTTTGGGAAAAAACAGGTCAGCCTGTTATTATTGTAAGAAAAAATAAAAATGAAGTGACCGCTTTTTATAATATGTGTCGTCATAGAGGTGCTGCGATTGTTAGAGAGGATTATGGGAAAGAAAAAAGTTTATTATGCGGCTACCATGGCTGGAATTATAATTTTGACGGCGATTTAATAGGTAAAAGGGACCCTCAAGACTTTGTAGATTTTGATGATAGCTGCAGAAGTCTTCATAAAATCAATATTGAGTTAATGGGAAATCTTATATTTATAAATTTTGACCTTGATGCAATTACTTTGAAAGAAAGCTTAGGTCCTATTTATGAAGAGCTTAAAGAATTCCAGCTAGGATCTCTGCGTTTAGTTGATCAGTACAGCTATGATGTAAAGTGTAATTGGAAAATTGCAATGGAAGCAAATATGGAAGTTTACCATGTTCAATCAATTCATCCTAAAACAGTTCATGTAGGCTTAGATTATCGAGGAAATGTAAATACTTTCTATCCTCATGGCCATGGCAGAATGGTAGCACCAAGTAGATCTTATCCAGATTTACCAGTTTATGGTGTTGCTGATTCTTCAGACCCAAATGCGACCAGTTATCATCCGCTTCCGAAGGGTACTAAAAAGTTAGGAATAGAAATTGGTACTGTAGATCCAAGACCTGAAATAGAGACGGCTGGATATATCGCCAGAACGTGTACCCAATCCTATAACTTAATGCCTAATTTAGTTTCTCCAATGTCAGAGAGAGGCTTTCCTATATTACAATGGTGGCCAACAAGTATTAACGAGTGCATTTTTGAGGTTATGTGGATAGCCCCTGATTGGGGTGGAGGAGAAAGACCTGAGATATGGGACTCTCAAATTCAAGGATTTAATGATGTTCTCGATGAGGATCTTCAGTTTGGAGGTTGGATTCAAAAAGCTGTCAACTCTTATGCTTTTGATGGTGTACCGCTTAGTTACCAAGAGGCAAGAATTTATCATTGGCATCAAGAAGTGGATAAAATTATTGGTATAAATAAGATTCCTAAAGAACTCAGAGTAGAACAGGCTATGGGTGATGATTGGACATATCCAAATGATATTGAACAAAGATTAAAAGAATATAATTCAAAATCCTCTTAATTTATTTATCTTTTTATATCGCTATCAATTAAAACAGCAATGAGTAATGCAGGTTCATTTCCATTATTCACCCAAGCATGATTAGTCCCTCTTTGAACAACCGTATCAAAAGGTTTAAGCCTAACTTCATCCTTATCTAATAAAAGAGTAACATCCCCCTTCAATAGAATTATATAATCTATAGTCTTTGTTTGATGCATTGCATGATGTCTAGAAGTATCAATTCTCTCATGTGCGGCGCCAATTTTTTCAAAAGCAATTGCTGCTGCTTCTTCAAGTTTTTCTCTTGGTATATTCTCTGGGGTAGGTTGAATTTCAAAATATCTAAATTTTGTTCCATGTGCTTCAGGAGATAAGATTATTTCAATATCAGCTCTATCCCTATTATCCAAACTATCAATTTTTTTTCCATCTGTATTCCAGATCTCAAATAATCCACCAACATCTTCACCTATTGTTCTTGAAGGTCCTCCATCAATCATAATTATAGATTTACCCTGTTCATCATGACCTGTAACAATACGTCTTAAATTATCCATTTTTACCCCTTAGACTCTTTATTAATTAATATTATATTTGCATAATTAAATTTATTGCTATCAATAAAATAAAAAGTTATCCCCACTATCCACAATATTATGTATAAGTTTTTGATTTTTTATTAAATTTTTCACTTTTCCCCCTTTTATTATTTTTTTAACTGAAAGACGCTAGTTAAGAATTATTATTAATATCTATGGGAGTGGATTATGAAAAATTTTATTATTAGTTTTATAGCTTTGATGGCTACTATTTCATTTACATCAATTTTAAAAGCAGATGACCATGCTGAACAATCATATTTTAATTTTCAAGTCAATTTTTGTAAATTAAATGAAGGATCCACTATGGAAGATTATTCAAATGCAGTTAATAATTATATTAAATGGTCAAAGAAAAATGATGTGGAGGTTTATGTATCCAGGCAAATGCCTTTATTTCCTCATGATAATTTTGTTTCTGACCGTGGATATGATTTTCAGGAAATCCTTGCTGGCCCTCATAATACGACTGGAAAGGCATGGGATATGTGGTTAGGTACTAAGGAAGGTCAGAAATTAGCCAAAAAATGGCAGGAAGCTGCAACATGTTATGTTAAGTGGGGCCATGCTTATCCTCAATTTACTGATCAAAAGGCTCTCGAGTCGGATGAAGATCGTGTAGTTAGTTGGAACTGGTGCACAAGAAAGGATGGTGTCTCATTAGACGATTTACAGGCTCGTCATGGGATGATGGTTGAGGAACTTAAAAAAGATAATATTGGTCTTAGTGGTTGGTTTATAGTTCAACCTGTTACTGGTGCAGCACAAGCTCCTGGCGGTTTTGTTCATTTAGGTTTCTATGACGATGTTGAGTCTTTTATGAAATATAAAGAGGCTTTTGCAGCTGGCGGTTGGGTAGATTATGTTGATTATACAGATAATTATGCAAGTTGCTCTGGTGAAGAGTTGTATTCAGAGGAAGTATTAAACTTTCCTAAGGATTAATCTTACGAAATAGAAACGTGAGCTTAGGTTCTGAATAATCATAATTATTTAGAAATTCAAATTAATTTAACGGAGGGTGGAATGAAGAAAATTTTTTTTAGTACTTTAATTGCATTTACATTACTAACTGCTGAGTCTTTTGCTAGCGATAATAACTTAGGGGGCGGAATATCAAGCAATGCACCTTTCGCGATCAATGCCAATATTTGTAAATTAAATGAGGGTAAGACAATGGAGGATTATCATTCTCTGAATGATAAGTTTTACAAGTGGACAAAAAAGCATGATGTTGAGCTAACAGTTGTAAGTCATATCCCGTTTTATTCGAATGGTAATTTTAATAATCCAGTGAAATATGATTTCATTGAATTTCTTATTGGTCCAAATGTTGGTAAAACATGGGATAAATGGCTAAGTAAAAAAGATGCTGAGAAACTTCGTAATGAGTGGGCAGATGTTGCAACTTGTTATGTAAAGGCTGCTTCAGGTAATTTCCTATATGCAAATGAGGATGTTCTTAACAAAAGAGATTTGAGATATGCTGAATGGAATTGGTGTAATATTCGTGAAGGAAAAAAAGCTGAGGACTTGATTATTGAGCATAATAGAATCGCGAATAATATAACTGAAAATCCAAATGGAATTATTGGTTGGTTAACTTTTGTTCCTCATCTTGGTGGTGCAAATCTTCCTACTTTCGCGCACATAGTTCTTTATCCTGATGTTGAATCCGTTATGAAAAATAAAATGGCCGAGAGAAATGGTGGCTGGAAAGATAGACGTGATTATGAAGCAGAATTTGCTCAATGCAATGGCTCATCATTAATGCAGGAAGAAATTTTATATCGTCCATAAACAATAAAAAAAGGAGAAGGAAATGAGAAAATATTTATTAATGCCGATGATTTTTGGAGTTCTATCTTTTGTAAGGCTAGAAGCTGCTCCAATGGATGCTTATTATTGTTTTTCATCAACTGAAGATGCGGCTGTTGTAGAAAAAATGGATAACTTCATAAATAGTGATGCCGCAAAAGATTTACCATCTATTACTTTGTGGGCAATGTTGTTTAATGGAGAAAATCCTGAGACACATTGTGCGGTTCAGCAACATCCGGATGGTGCTTCTTTTGAGAGAGCATCTGCAATCTTTCAATCACAAGCAGGACAAGATTTTCTAAGAGATTTATCTACCGTAGCTGTTACTGGTTTGGAAGGAGCTGGGACACCTATGCTTAATTTTGGTGATGTAGACTTTGAGAAAAATCCATATTTAGCTTTATATAATGTTAGAGTTAAAGATGCTAAAAGATATGGTGAAGTATTCTCTGATTTCATGAATTCAGCAGATTTGCCTGGTTCAGCGACACTTTATCAAGATACTTTTACTGGGTTAGAAAATAGAACTCACTATGTTGTAATGTCAGGCCCATCTTTAGACACTCTTATGGACGGTATTTCGTCAACACTAAATAGTGAATCTGGTCAAAAATTTCAAAAAAGAGCTAATAGTGTTAGAAAAGTGATAAGTACAAATTTAATGTATCATATCAAAACTTGGGATTAAAAATTTAATCACAGTTTGTTTAAATTAACCTCGTTATTTTTTAGCGGGGTTTTTTTATTCATGAAATAATTAATTTTAATTTATTGGGTTAATTCTATGCGAAGAAAATTTTAGCCACTTGAAGTTAATATAAAGCTAGCTATATTTTATAGGCTTTCGGAGGGAAATTATGAACGAAAAAATTGATTGGCCTAGTAAAAAATATGCTTGGTTTTTTACAACCCTTTTATTAATTACTTATACGGTTTCATTTATTGATAGAGCCATGATTAATCTTCTTATTGATCCAATAAGAAGTGACTTAAAACTCTCAGATATACAAATGGGTCAAATTCTTGGCCCTGGTTTCATGATTAGTTATATTCTATTCAGTCTTCCTGTTGGTAGGATGGTTGATAAATTTAATAGAATTGCTGTTTTAATTGGTGGTATTATTCTTTGGAGCATAGCTACGGCAGCTCATGGATTTTCCAGTGATTATTATAGTTTGTTTGTTTCTCGTGCAGGTGTTGGGGCTGGTGAAGCTGCAGTGACCCCAGCTTCATGGTCAATAATTGCCGATTTATTCCGACCTGAAGATAGAGCTTTTCCTATGAGTTTTTATCTTATGGGTCCTTATATTGGACAGGGATTAGCCCTTCTTTTTGGTGGACTTGTAATTCAACTTTATACCGATCCTATAGTTTTTTTAGGGTTTACTCTTCAGCCTTGGCAAATGATTTTTATTCTTATCGCTATTCCAGGATTTATATTATCCTTAGGTCTTGCGTTTCTTACTGATCCAGTAAGAAAGGGAATAATTAATAAAGAAAAGCAGCATGAAGAGTCCTTTGTTGATGTAATTGCGTATATAAAGAGTAAATTTTCTGCTTATTTTTCACTAATGATAGCCGCGTCATTTATTGTGGTTCTTCTTTATACATTTCAAGCATGGGTTCCAACATATATTTCTCGTATTCACGGTTGGGATTTATCTAGAGTTGGTTATCTTTTTGGAATTGTTACACTAATTTCTGGTTCTCTTGGGGTTCTGTCTGGACCAGTTGTTGAGAAATTTTTAGAGAGAAGAAATATAAAGAATTCCACTCACACTGTATTTCTTATTTCTTCCTCCGCGGTAGCAATAATTCCTGCTTTTACCTTTTTATTTGTTAATGAGAAGTTCGTTTTACCTGGAATGTTTGTTATAAGCTTTTTTATAACACTGCCTATGGCCTGTTTTGCTTCTGGTTTGCAAAAAATGACACCTCAAAATTATAGAGGATCCATTTCAGGTTTATATGTTTTTATAATGAATATTGTTGGCTTAAGTCTTGGTCCTACAGTCGTTCCGTTTTTTACAAGTGTAATATATGAAAGTGATATGTCTATTAATACAGCTTTAAGCAATACATTTTTGATTTTTGGTCCACTTTCATTTCTAATTTTCTTTTTGGGACGAAAGTCATTAAACGAGGAATTAGGATCACAGCATTAATTGATTGGTGGAGCCAGACGGGATCGAACCGACGACCTTCTGGTTGCAAACCAGACGCTCTCCCAACTGAGCTATGGCCCCACTGATAAACTCTTATAGGGCAAGAGAGAAAATTCCTCAACAAAAATTATTATTTAATAATTAATCTTCTATATAGCCTGCAATTTTTTTGGTTGTTGGGCTTTTATTTACTTCTTTTGAAGATTTTAATGATTTAAAAAAATAATCAGCCATAAGATTAGTAATACCCCAATTATAATTTTCATTATGAAAATGATGTTGCATGTGAGCTTCTTTTAGACTTTTTCCAATTTTTGTTATTGGTATGTATTGCGTTGAATGATGAGCAAGATGTATCCACTCATAGAGGAGATAGTACAAAAAGGTTGAAAAAATTGGAACTAATGCAGTTTTAAAACTTAAACATAGCAAAGAGTAAAATAGATATGTCTGAATAAATAGAGTTATAATAGCTAAAGGTGGAGCAAATTGTAGATTGATATCTTCTGGTTTTGCATGGTGTCCGTGATGTAATTTAATTTGAAATTCTCTAAACCAATTATCTTTTATTGTTAACTCTTTATGAAGAATAAATTTATGTGCATACCACTCATAAAAAGGGGCAAATAAAATAACTAAAAGCATTAAAGGCCATTTATTCCATAGATCGAAATAATTGACTAAAAGGCCAGAGAAGAAAGCAAATACTAAAAGATATCTTATCGTGTTATGCGCAAAAAAATTTTTGAAAATTACTAACAATTTTATGAACTAATCTCTTAGGAAAACAGGAGAATTTTCAGATGACTCTTCTTTAGCGAAATAATAGCCATCTACATTAAAATTCTTTAATTCGTTTACTTTTACTTTATTTTTTAAAATCCATGCAGTCATCAAACCTCTGGCTTTTTTTGCATAAAAACTAATGATTTTATATTTACCTTTTGAAAAATCTTTAAATACAGGTGAAATAACATTAGCTGTATTTTTAATATCCTTGACTGAATCAAAATATTCATTAGAAGCTAAATTAATAATTGTATTTGATTTTAAAGATTTAAGATCTTTGATTATTTCATTGCAAATTTCTTCACCCCAAAACTCATATAGATTTTTACCTTTATCGGTCTTTAATTTTGTACCCATTTCTAATCTATATGGTTCAATAATATCTAAAGGTTTTAGCAAACCATATAGGCCAGATAATAATCGAAGATGATTTTGAGAATATTCAAGATCTTTTTTTCCAAAGCTATCTATATCTAAGCCTTGATAAACATCTCCCTTGAAAACAAATATTGCTTGTTTCGAATTTTCTGATTTCTCTTTTAATCCTTTCCAAGATTTGTATCTATCACTATTAAGAGAGGCTAACTTATCGCTTATATTCATAAGATTAGAAATCTCTTCAGGTTTTTTTTCTTTTAGGTTCTTAATAAGCTTTTTGGAATTGGATAACAAATTTGGGATAGTATGAGAAATATTTATTGAGGGTGTCTCATAGTCAAGTGTTTTGGCTGGCGAAAGTAAAATAATCATAATTATTATTATCTCAATCTAATTATATTTATTCAATAAAATTCTTTATATAATAATTTTAAATTTTTCATTTTTATGAAAAATTAGTAACCCCTAGATATACGGTTAAGAAAGTATAATAAATACTAAATCTAGTATTTCGAATATTTTTTTATTATTAATAATTTGTTTTAGATATTAATTTAAGATATTAACTACCACATTAAGTTTACAAATTTTTATAAAAATAATTCCTGGGGAGGAAAATCTATGAAACTATTAAATAAACTTTTTCTTTTTCTAACTTTAATAACAGTCTCTTTTACATCTAATTTAGTTATAGCTCAATCAGATGATAGCGGTCGTTTAGATATTGAAGAAATTATTGTTACTGGTACTAAAAGAGATGTATCTCAACAAGATGTTCCAATTGCGGTTTCAACTTTAACCGCCAAACAATTAGATAATACATTCAGAAATGATGTTTTTGCATTGGGTCAGCTTGCACCTAATGTAACACTTACTCCACAAAATGGTTTTAATGCTATTGCTGGTGGTATGAGAGGAACTGGTTTTATATCAATTCTTGTTACTAAAGACCCATCAGTTGGTGTAGTTGTTGATGACTTTGCATTTAATCATGTTCAAGCTCAAGCAATTGAAATGTTTGACATGGAACAAGTTGAAATTTTTCGTGGTCCTCAAGGAACACTTTTTGGTAAAAATACTACTGGTGGTGCTTTAAGTTTTACAACGAAGAAACCTGTACTTGGTGAAACATTTTTTGATCTTGAAACAACATATGGTCAATATAGTTCTAATGACGCTTCAATAGAGAAGATTAATGCAGCTGTTAATTTCCCAATTGGAGATACAATGGCAGTTAGAATATCTGTTATACAGGATGAAGAAGAAGGTTTTTATACCAATAGTAAACCTTCAGGAAGCATAATTTCAGTTGGTGGTCCAGGTTCTACTGCACTTTACAGTCAAGGTGGCCAAATCAATGATGCTGGCGCTACTCAACAAGCGGATGGAACATTTGTATCTGTTGGTAATGGTGCAAAAATTGGTGGTAAAGATGTATTAGCTGCTAAAGTAAAAGTTCGTTATGAACCTAGTGACTTTTATCGTGCAGACTTTACTTATGAATATGTCGATGACAGTAGTGATGCTCCAGCAACAGCTAATGATACACCTGGCGGTGGTGCCGAAGCATATCTATGGCCAATTATAGGATTCCCTGGCTTCCAGGATGGTCCATATCCTGGGGATCCATTTATCACTGGTGAATCTGCTACTTGTAATACTTTTACATGTATTGGCAGAGGTCATGCTATTGAAGTTGAGGGTTTTTATTTAACCCAAACATTTAATTTTGATAATTTTTCATTAAAATCAATCACTGGTTCTCGTGATCAAGACGAAATCTTAAATAGTACATACACAGGTGAGTCTTATACATCTTTGTATGACGCAGCTAGAAATACAGCTAGAGAGCAATTTCAACAAGAATTTAGACTTACATCTGAGTTTGATGGTTTCTTTAATTTTGTAGCAGGTGCTGCATATTATGAAGATAATCTTGATTTTGTTGTATTCGGCAATCTAGGTTTTGTTGATCTAATCTCTCCTGCTGGAACATCTGCTGCTTTACAATTCGCAAATGTAGCTGAAATTCAAGCAACTTCTCAAGATAGAGAGAGTAGAGCTATTTATTTAGATACCACTTTTGATTTTACTGATCAGGTTAAGCTTACTCTTGGTGTAAGACGTTCAGAAGATGAAAAGAAATTTAGTCGTCAACAGTACGCATCTGATGGTGCTGGTTTTGCTTTGATTTTTACGCCTGACCAATATCTAGGTCCATGGACAAATCCATTACCTAAAGAGAGCTTTGGTTTAAATTATAACGATAGTAAAGATTTTGAAGCAACAACTTGGCGTGTTGTTTTAGATTATCAAGTTGATGAAGACACAATGGTTTATGGTAGTATCGCAACTGGCTATGTAGCTGGTGGGTTTACTGAAACTTGTGGTTCAGTATTTACATGTCAACCGTACAATGATGAAGAAAATATTAATGTTGAGTTTGGTTTTAAAGCTGACAGAATGGATGGAAGACTCAGAATTAATGGTGCTATCTTCCAAACTGAATACGATAGTCTTCAAAGAGATTCAGTTAAAGTTCGTTTAGTTGGAGATACTCAATTCCAAGAAACAGCATCTGTTAATGAAGGTGAGTCAACAGCAACAGGATTTGAAATTGAAGTATCTTATGTTGCAAATGAAAATCTTCGTTTCGATGGTTTCCTTGGGTTATTGGATCATGAATATGACTCATACTCACCTGGTCTTGATGCTGGTACTTTAACAGTAGGCGCTCCATCTGGTGTAACTATAAATCCTGATCTTTCAGGTTTAAGCGTACCCTTTTCTCCAGAGACAACTGCTGGTTTATCTGCAACATATTTCCAAGATCTTCAATCAGGCGGTTCATTGACTTATAATGTTAATGTTCATTATCGTGATGAGTTTGAAGTGAATCCTCTACCAGCTAATGCTGCAGGAGGAACAGCTGAAAACCCAGTTATTATACAAAAAAGAAATACTCAAGCTGAGGAGCGTACTTTAGTAAATGCATATATCACTTGGGATATAAATGATAACGTTGCTTTAACTCTTTGGGGTAAGAATCTAACTGATGAAGTTTATAGAGTATCAGCAAATCCTGTTGCTACTTTATGGAATTTTGGACGTTATGGCGCCCCAATGTCAGTTGGCGTAAAAGCGGACTTTAATTTCTAAATTAAAAATTAAAGCCTTTAATTTAAAACCCCGCCCAGAGCGGGGTTTTTTATGAAATTGATACCAAATTTTAATAAATAAATTAATTTTCCTAAAATTACTAAAAATTCTTGTTTTTAGAGTTAATTTAATATTAAATTAGTGTAACTTATTATTGTTTCCGGGGAGGATAATTTATGAAAAAATTAATTTCAATTTTTACATTATTTTTATTTGTAATCATTTCTTTTTATTCCCAGAACGTTTCTGCTCAAAGCAGTCGTTTAGATATTGAAGAGATTGTCGTTACAGGTACAAAAAGAGATATTGGCCAACAAGATGCAGCTATTGCTGTTTCTGCTATTACTGAACAAGCTTTCAGAAATACTTTTGCTAATGAAGTTACAAATTTAGGTTCTTTGGTTCCAAATCTTACCCTTACAACTCAGCCTGGTTTTAATGCTGTTTCTGGAGGTATTAGAGGAACTGGTAGTGTTTCAATTCTGGTTACAGAAGATCCTTCTGTGGCTTTCCTAGTTGATGATTTTGGATTAAATCACGTCCAGTCTCAATTTGTTGAAATGTTCGATATTGAACAAATTGAAGTTTATCGTGGTCCTCAAGGAACTTTGTTTGGTAAAAACTCAACAGGTGGTGTTATTTCAGTTACAACCAAAAAACCTGTCCTTGATGAATATTCTGGTGAGTTTAGTGCTTTACAAGGTCAATATGACTGGAATGAAGGAAGTATCAATAAATTTAAACTTGCTTTAAATGTTCCAATTGTTGAAGGCAAACTCGCAATGAGAATTGCTGCAATATGGGATAAAGACCAAGGGTTTTACAGAAATTCTAAACCTGCAAGTGATTTCCCTGGACCAACTTTCTTTAATCCAACAGGAAATTGGCCTGATGATGGTACTTCTCTTGCAAATAGAGGTGATGGTGGAGATCTAGGCGGTAAAGATGTATTAGCTGCTAAAATTAAATTTTTATATGAAGCTTCTCCTACATATTCTGCTCTTTTAACATTTGAGTTAAGTAAAGATGACTCCGGTACTCCCGCAGCAGTTAATGAAACAGAGTGTCCAAGTAGTATGCTATTCTGTCTTTTAGGTTTTAGTGGAATTCATACTCCATCTCCTAATTGGGGTGGTGAAAAATGGACTAATGTATTTGAAACAGGTGAAAGCTTCCATTGTAACTCTGTTCTATCAACTTGTAGAGGTCATAGAATGGATAGTAGAGGTGTATACCTAAATCAAACATTTGCTATTGGTGATAGTCTAACTTTAAAATCTATTACTGGTTATAGAAATCATAAAGAACTTAATGCTAGTACCTATACTGGTGAAGCATTTGCAAGTCTTTATGATGCTTCTAGAAATACAGATAGAGATCAAATGCAACAAGAATTTCGTTTAACCAGTGAGTATGACGGACCGTTTAATTTTACTGCCGGTGTAAGCTATGCAGAGGATAATTTAAATTTTGCTGCATATGCTGCAGTTGGTCTTCAGTGGTTCTTAGGTGTTCCTGGATATATTCATACTGATTATTCTTCAACTGCTACTCATCAAAACAGAACTAGTAAGGCTTTCTATTTTGATTTCACCTATGAGTTAAATGAAGCTTGGAGAATTTCTGCAGGTGTTCGTGAAACTCAAGATGAGAAAACATTTGTTCGTGAAACTGGTACTAATGGCGTTAATGCCCTTGGAAGAGCGAACAATAACATCAGTACAGGTGGTTTTACTCGTGATGATGATGTTCCTCAATTCCATACTGATTGGTTAAGTTGTGATCTAAGAGAAATTTGTGTCAATAATACAGATGATTGGAGTGAAACAACTTATAGATTAGTTGTTGATTATACAATGAATGAAGATGTTATGTTCTATGCTTCACTGGCTACAGGCTTTATGGCTGGTGGTTATACAGAGACTTGCTCAACAACTTATTCATGTGCATATCCTTATGATCCTGAAACAAATACTAACATTGAGTTAGGCATGAAAGGTGATTTCATGGATGGTCGTCTAAGATTAAACGTTTCAATCTTTAATACTGAATTTGAGGATCTTCAAAGAAATCAGGTTCTTCCTTTACCAATACCACCTTATCAAGAAACAATTAAGGTTAATGCTGGTAAATCAACTAACCAAGGTATCGAAATTGAATTAAATTATCTAGTCACAGATAATTTCCGTATCGATGCAAATATTGCTACTCAAGATCATAAATATGATGTCTTCCTTTGGGATGAGTCTCCTAATGATGGTGTTGACAATCCTACTGACTTTAGTGGTTTCGAGCTACCATTCTCACCTGAACTGAGCTGGGGCTTATCACTTACTTATGATCAAGATTTGGGTGCAAATGGTTCTCTTACCTACAATGTGCTAGGTAATTATCAGGACGAAGCACAAACTCAACCAACTAATCCAATATATAGTCAATTAGAAGATAGAACTTTAGTTGATGCTAATATTACTTGGAGAAATGTTGATGATACTTACTGGGTAACTGTTTATGGTAAAAATTTAACTGACGAAACTTATAGAGTTGGCTCTAATAGTGTAGCTGGTTTATGGAATTTTACTCTTTACGGTGAACCTATGGAATACGGTATCGAAGCAGGATATCGTTGGTAAAAATTAGTTCTTACTAATAAATTATTAAAACCCCGTTTTTAACGGGGTTTTTTTATGAGTTTTTATAATATTAATTTTTTTATTATCATTTAAAAAGGAAACTTTTATATATAAGATAATTTTTATTTATTAGGGGATAAAGATGAATCGTAAAGAAGAGTATAATAAGATAGCTGAAAAAATTGTGAGCCATGTAAAGAACGGAACAACTGATCAGGCTGAGGGTGTTATCTCTATTCCAACATTAGATTACACATGTAAAGAGCGCTGGGATTTAGAAATAAAAAATATTTTCCAGACCTTACCTTTAATGGCGGCGATGACAATTGAGATACCAAATCCAGGTGATTACAAATCTCTTGAAATTACCGGAGTTCCAATACTGGTAGCTAGAGGTAAGGATGGTAAAGTTAATGCTTTTAGAAATGTTTGTACTCATAGAGGAGCAATAATTACTGAACCTGGAATAGGCAATAAAAGTAGATTTTCATGCCCGTATCATGGTTGGACTTATTCAAATAATGGAGATTTGATTGGGGTAACAGATAAAGAAAAGTTTGGTGATTTTGATCCAAGCTGTCATGGATTATCAAAATTACCTTGCAAAGAGTTAGGTGGAATGATTTTTGTCTCTTTATCTAAAGATGAAAAAATAAATTTTGAAGATTTTTTAGATGGAATGCTTCCCGAAATAGAACATTTTAAACTTGAAAATTGGTACTATCATGGTTTTAAAGTTATTGAAGGGGCAAATTGGAAAATTGCCTTTGATGGTTATTTAGAGGGATATCATTTTACCACTGCTCATAAAGATACGATAGCCAATATGACGATGAATGATATAATGGATTTTACAGCTTTTGGACCTCATTTAAGAATTGCATTTGCCTCGACTAATATTGAAGAAATCTATGAATTACCCAAAGAAGAGTGGTGGAAAAAAGAAGGTAGTGGTGTAGATTTCGTAAGAACAATTTTTCCTAATATTGCAATTTCTTTGGGCCTTGGTATTGGTCAAATAGCTCAGATTCTTCCTGGTAAAACACCCAATGATAATATAACAGTTCTTCATTATATTGCACCTCAGCCCCCGAAGAATGATGAAGAGATAGCTGAGCTTGATCAAAATATGGAATTTTTGAGAAATGTCGTTAATGACGAAGACTATTTGCTTGGTATAGAAATTCAAAAAGGACTTAATTCTCATTCAAATGATACTGTATTATTTGGTCGAAATGAAAAAGGGAATCAATTTTTTCACAAATATGTTGATTACTACGTTCATGATAATATTAAAGAGCCACCTAAATTATAATTAAATTCTTAGGAGATTTTCATGAGTAAAGTTGAAAATAACAGAAAAATAATTGAAACATATTATAAATCAATTTCTAGCGGTGATTTTGAGACTGTTATGTCCCTCATGCATGAGGATGTAGTTTTCAATATAGTAGGGGAAACTCCTTATGCTGGTAAGTGGGAAGGAAGAGATAATATTTATGGTATTTTAGTTCCTGCAGTAGTTTCAAATTTTAAAGAAGGTAGTGTAAAATTTGCTGAAAATTGGAATGTCATGTGTGTTGACGAAAATAGAGCTACAGGTCTTATGAGCGCAAGAGCAGAAACGCATAACGGTAAAAAACTAGATATGACTTATTGCCATATTCTAAAATTTAATGAGACTCAAATTATTGAGGTACATGAGTTTTTTGATACTGCACAAGGCGAAAGACTATTCGATAATAATAAATTAAATGGACATTCTGGCCAATTAGGTCCAATGAATTATTAATTTAATTTTAAAATCACTTACTATATTTTTCTATGAATTTATCAATAGTTTGATGAAAGTGTCTTACTCTAATCTCTTGTTCACATAAAATTCCACCCTTGAAGCTATCTGACTTTGAGCCCCATTGCATGGTTTCCATGTTTGAACCATCCTGAGCCAAAACATTATTAAAAACAGCAGGGAAAGTTCCTTCAAATGCTTCATTATAAAGTTCAGGACCATTACCTTTATATATTTTATGAGGTCTTCGAGGCGGTAATTCTTTATTATCTGTATTATTTATAAGTATAAAAAAATCATAATAACACTTATCTGGGTCAGTTGGGTGTGGTCTATATCTAAAAACATTTCCAGCTTCTGGCTTATTAGTAAAAACTGCGCTCGGGAAGAAAAAATAATGATATTGATGGACTAATTGCTCATCGTTCATATCCTGATAATACGTTATTGTATCTTCCTCAGATCTTCTTTTATCTATGTAATAAAGATGTAAATCTTTTGCTACACCCTTATAACCCTCATCAATATCTTGCATTTTACCTACTGAACGATCCCCCATCATTTCAGACCGTAAAGGGGTGAAGGTTTCTCTATCTTCCACGACCTCACTTACAGTTTCATTAAAATTAATCATACGGGAATGATTTCCAGAAATTTCAATTGGGACATCATGACCTTCTCCAAATTGAACCATATCCGGATGTAGTGCTGTAAAATGATAACTTTCATTGAATGCATCTACAGCATGTTTCCAATTACCGTTCCATTCGAATGTTTGATAGTCTATAAGAGCCCAATTTTCAAAATTATAACTCTCTAAATGTTCACCATAGTCTGATAAATAATCTTTTAGTGGTATGCAATCTGGATCCATATTTATCCAAAGCCAGCCTCCCCATTTATCAATTTTAACTTCTTGAAGGCCTAATTCTTTAGCAGGAACTCCGCCTTCGAACTGTTTATATAATTCTGGAGCAAAAACAGAATTTAGTGTTCCGTCATTATTCCATTTCCAGCCATGAAATGGGCAGGAAAAAGTATCAAGCTCTCCAGATTCAAGAGTGCATAACTGATTTCCTCGGTGTTGACATACATTATAAAATGCTCTTATTTTACTATCATTTCCCCTAACAATTAGAAATGACTCTTTGCCAATTGAATGTGTAATAAATGAGCCATCAAATTCTAATTCTGACTCTCTATGAACTACTTGCCAAGTTTTAGTCCAAACGGAGTCCCACTCTTTTTGCATAAACTCTCTTGAGTAGAATCTTTTCCCATCTAATTTTTCATGTCCTAAGTCGGGTATTGGCTTTCTTGGAATAAAGGGCTGTGCTTTAAATTCTCTTTTAGTAGGGTTTTTTCTTTCTAAAAAATCTTTCTCAATTTTCGCCATCTTAATCTCATAATTATTTATTTATTAATATATATAATTTGCATATCTAAAAATTATTAATTAGAATTTACATAATATTATTAATAAAAACAATATGATAAGAATTACTTAAATAAAATTAAATAGTAATAATTAGTGAGGGGGGACTAATATGCGAATTCTTAAAAATATCAACTTAGTTTTTTTATTTTCTCTAATATCAATGCTTACTTTTACAAGTGTATTTGCTGATGAAAATATTAATGCACAAAATGAAGAATCTTCTCAGGAAGTAGAAGAGATACTTGTTACTGCAAACAGAACTGAACAATCAATTAACGATGTGTCACAAGCAGTTCAGGCTTTATCTGGCGATGATTTGCAAGATCTTCAAATAACTGATTTTGAACAAATGATTGATCTTATACCAGGTGCTGTTCAAAATTCATCAATTAGTCAGGGAAGTAATGTTTATTCTATTAGAGGTGTTGCTTCAGCTGAGACTGACGGTGATGCAACTATTGGTTATTATTTGGATAATTTTGCCTTTTCTTTACCTGGACGCCCCTATGCTCCAGTAACAGACATATATGATACTGAGAGAGTTGAGGTTCTGCGTGGTCCATCAGGTACTCTTTATGGATTAGGCTCACTTGGTGGAACTATAAAAGTTATAACGAAGGATCCTGTAATAGGAGAATTTGAAGGATCTTTCAAAGCAACTTTAGCAGATATTGATGACGGTGATAGCAGTCATACTGGCGATCTAATGTTAAACATCCCTTTATCTGAAAATGCTGCTTTAAGAGGAGTTTTAAGTATTAAAGATATAGGTGGTTGGGCTGAAATTATTCCTTCTAATCAAACAAATGGTAATCCATACGATGGAATTACTGGTCGCTTGAAATTACTAGTAGAACCTAGTGAAGATTTAAGTATTAAACTTACATATTGGCATCAAGATTCAGAACAGAAATTTGCTAATAGACTGACTTATCCAAACCCTCCTGCAATAGATAATACATTTGGTGAAACTTATTCTGATTTTACTATTTACGTAGCAGACATAGAATATGACCTAGGTTTTGCGACATTGCAAAGTACTACTGGTTATATGGAAAATACTGTTATTTCAAATAATGGTGGTTTTATTCCAGGTATAGGGAATTTTTCATCTCTATGGCCTTTAGAGTCTGAAAACTTTAATGAAGACTTAAGATTAGTATCAAATGGTGATGGTGCATGGAGCTGGATTGTTGGTCTTTTTTATCAAGATGGTGAAACTTTTGGTGGCCAAGATGTTCTTTTGCCAGACTTTGGTTTTAATTCAATTAATGCATCAAATTTACTATCAAGTGAATCTTGGGCTGTTTATGGCGAAGCAAGCAGAACTTCTGCTGATGAAAAGTGGGTTGTTACAATTGGTGGAAGATTCTATGAGGAAAAAAGAAGTTTTAATGAAAACAGTGCTGTTGAGTTATTGCCAGCAATTACAGGTGCGCCTGAACCAATAATAACTAATACAGTCGGTGTTGATAGTGCAACGAATGATACTTTTAATCCTCGCTTAAATATTGCTTATTATCCCAGTGATAATTCTATGGTTTACTTTGAGGCTGCTAAAGGTTTCAGAAGTGGTTCAATTACATCTACATCTATCATGACAGCATCAAATGCAACATTAGGTGGAACAAATTATGATAATGCATCTGAACCTGATACATTGTGGAATTATACTTTAGGTGGAAAGTGGGATTTAGGATCTATTCAAATTGATCTTGCAGCTTTTTTCTATGATTGGGGTGATGCGCAGATAGAAATTTCACCTGCTCTTCAGTCTATTGTTATTCCTATTGGCGATATTGAAGGTAGAGGCATTGATTTGACTATTGCTTGGGATACACCTGTTGAGGGATTATCTTTATATTTCTCAGGAAATACAAATGACATTGAACTTGATAATGTCGATGATGCCATTCAAGTTAAAAATCCATTTATGGCAAATGGAAGCCAACTACCAGGCACAGCTAAAACGACATATTCTATAAGATCTGATTATACAACTGAGATGGATAGTGGAATGATCTTTAACGCAAATGCATTGTTTAGTTATCGTGATAAAGTTACTAGTGTATTCGATGGTCGCGTTTCTGAGGATATTGAATTACTCTCAGGTAGTGTAAGTGTTTCAAGAGATAGTTGGAAGGTAGGAATATTTGGTCGCAATCTACTTCAAGAAGAAGGCCCGTCAGGAATGACTGGTGGTCAACATATTATACCTTTTCCAAGAACTTTAGGTGTATCATTTGATAAAAACTTTTAAATTTTTTTAGGAAAGCAAAAAAGGGCCAAAAAATCCTCCGATTTCTTGGCCTTTTTTATTAATTATAGGTGAGGATAAAATGGTAAAAATTAAGCCACGTCATGTTCACTTGATTTGTAATGCCAAATACCATGATACGGATTTTGCACGCTCTGAATTGATTAATTTATTCTCTGAACATGATGATTTAGGGGTTTCAATATCACAAGACTATAGTGATTTTTATAAATTTAACGACTCAGATTTATTAATTACGTATACTTGCGATCTCTCTCCAGAACAGGAAGAAGTAGATACACTAAGAGAATTCCTTAATAATGGCGGAAAATGGTTTGGTTTGCACGGTACTAACGCACTTATCGAATTTGTTGGAGAGATGCAAATAGTTGATGGTCTTGAAATTCCAGGTAAAACTGATACTCCAAATAAAAATCCTGAATTAATGAAATTATTAGGGAGCCGTTTTATAGCTCATCCTCCGAATATGACCATTAAAGTAAAGGTCAATGATAAGTCTCACCCGATAACAAAAGATTTAGAAGATTTTGAAATTTTTGATGAGCCTTATTATTGTGAATTTTCAGATGGTATAAAAATTCTCTTGGAATCTAGATATACAGATGATGCTGATGCTTATGTTAGTTCATCTTGGAAAGAAGATATTCCAAGACCTCAGATGTATTTACATAAAGTAGGCAAAGGGAGTGTATTATATCTGATGCTTGGTCACTGTAGAGGTAAATATGATATGCGACCTTTTATGGATGAATGTCCAGTTGATAGGGGTGGCTGGGAAAGTGAAGTATTTTATGAATTACTTAGACGTGGTATAAAATGGGGTATAAATAAATTATAGGTGTTTTTATGAAGATGTATGATTATCCTGCTCCTAATGCGCAAAAAGTAAAAATTTTTGCTTATGAAAAAGAAATTTCTATCGAGTATATTCCTGTTGATTTAATTAATCATGAATTGAGAACTCCTGAAATGTTAAATAAGAATCCTATGGGAACTGTGCCTTTTTTAGAGTTAGAGGATGGTGAGATAATTCGTGAATCTAGAGCTATAATAGAATATTTGGAGGGAATAAAAGAGTCTCCAAATATGTTAGGAAAATCACCGCTTGAAAAAGCTAGGATTCAAGAAGTTGATAGATTGGCGGAGCTTGGGTTAATGATTGAGCTTGCACATTATGTTCACAATATATCACCTTTTTTTGCTGACAAAGGTCCTCAATCAAAAGAGGCAGCTGAAATGGCCCTTAATTGTTATAAAAAAAATCTGCAAATTTTAGAAGATTCAATAATGGGAGATGAGTTTTTAATTTTTGATCGACCAACGGTTGCTGATTGTACATTATTTTCAACTTTTACTTTTGCTGAAAGTATTGGTGTAGAGGATCAGAATGGTTTTTCAAAAACAATGGAGTGGTATAAAAAATTTGGAAAAAGGCAAAGTGCAGAATAATAAAAAAAATAATAATTTTAAGAAAGCATATAATAGTCGTCCAAAACCTTATTTTAGTGAAATAATTAATGATGATAAAATTGCTGCTCCTAGAGTTATAAAGGAATCCTCCAATAATTTTTTGGGTGATTTTGATATAAAAAGAGACCGTTATTTTTCAAGTGAATTTGTTTGTTTAGAAGAGAAAAAAATTTGGAATAAAGTTTGGCAATTTGCTTGCAGAGAGGAAGATATTCCATCTGTGGGTGATTATTATGTTTACGATATACTTGACTGGTCAATATTAATAGTTAGGTCTGAGAAAAATAAAATTAATGCTTTTATTAATTCCTGTCTTCATAGAGGGACACAAATTAAACCATCAAATTCATGTGGTTATTCTGAATCTTTAAGATGTCCTTTTCATGGATGGGAATGGCAATTAAATGGTGACTTAGATAAAATTCCTTGTGATTGGGATTTTCCACATATTAATAAAGACAAAGCAAATCTCTATAAGGTTAAGGTTGATACATGGGGGGGCTTTGTTTTTATAAATTTAGATAACAATTCAATCCCATTGCAGGAATATCTGTCAGTTATTCCCGAGCATTTTCGAGATTGGGATATGTCTAACAGACGAAAAGCTGCTCATGTAGCAAAAATTATTCCATGCAATTGGAAATTTGCAGTCGAGGCATTTCTTGAGGGATACCATGTTAAGGAGACTCATCCTCAAGCACTACCTTATACTGGAGACACAAATTGTCAGTATGATTATTGGGGTGATCATATCAGTAGAATGATGTCAGGTTTAGGTACACCCAGTCCTAATTTAGATTTAAATAATATTTCTGATAAAGACACTATAGAAAGTATGAGAGATTTAGTTTCATATTTAGATGGAGATTTAGATGAGAATATTAAACAAATAAAACCAAGAGAATTTTTAGCTAAATCAATGAGAGATATTTTAACAAAATCTACAGGTGTTGATCATAGTGAATTCTCTACTTCTGAAATAATCGATGCTATTCAATATTTTGTTTTTCCAAACTTTATTCCTTGGGCTGGCTATGGTGTCCCAATAGTCTATAGATTTAGGCCTAATGGTCATGATCCCGATAGTTCAATTTTTGAGGTAATACTTCTCTATGAAAGTTCAGACAAGAACTTTGAAAGCGACCCCAACATAAATTGGTTAGAACCTGACGATAGTTGGACAAAAGCAGAGGAACTTGGAGGTCTTGGAATTCTTTTTGACCAAGATGAAGCAGCTTTTAAAGCAGGTCAGAATGGACTAAAGGCATCTTTAAAAAAAGGATCAACTTTTTCTCTATATCAAGAAAGTAGAATACGTCATTTTCATAAAACAATAGATAATTATATTGCGCAAAATTAATTTGTATTTATAAATCTTCGTAAATATGATATCGCAATTATAAAAAAGGGGATTAACAAAAATTTTTAAAAGAATTTTCAAAATTATATCCATTAAAAATGTCTGCTCAAAATAATAATAAACCAATAACTATTTCAACATTACGTAAGCTAAAAAAAACTTCTGAAAAGTTTAGTTGTTTAACTGCTTATGAAGCTACTATAGCTCAAAAGATAAGCGAGGCTGGTGTAGAAGTTATTCTTGTTGGCGATAGCCTTGGAATGGTTATTCAAGGTCATGATAGTACCCTGCCAGTAACTATGGATCAGTTAATTTATCATCTTGAATGTGTCGCAAGGGGTAACGTTAATTCTCATATAATGGCTGATATGCCATTTATGAGTTATTCGACAGATGAGTTAGCTTTGGAAAATGCTACAAGGTTAATGCAAAATGGAGCTCATTCAGTAAAAATTGAAGGTGGTTCGTGGATATGTAAAATGACAAGCACTCTAGCTGAAAGGGGTATACCAGTATGTGCCCATATGGGTTTAACACCACAATCAATAAACAGAATTGGTGGCTACTTTGTTCAAGGAAGAGATACAAAGAAAAGACAAAAACTTATAGAGGAAGCTCAGTCATTAGAAAATGCCGGTGCTGAAATGTTACTTCTCGAATGTGTCCCTAATGATTTATCGAAGGAAATTACAAGTTTACTTAAAATACCAGTTATTGGTATTGGTGCTGGCCCAGAAACTGATGGTCAAATTATGGTGATACATGATTTATTAGGAATTTCATGTTTAGAAAAGCCACCAAAATTTGTAAAAGATTTTTTAAAGGGCTCATCATCTGTGGAAGTAGCTTTAAAAAAATATGTTAAAAGTGTGAAAACAAAAAAGTTTCCTTCAAGAGCTCATACTTTCTACTAAAATGGAAATTATTACCAACGAAAAACAAGCAAAAGAAGTTTTGAAAGATTTCAATGAAACCGCACTTGTTCCCACAATGGGTAATTTACATGATGGTCACTTAAGTCTCTTGAGTAAGGCAAAAGAAGTTGGAGAAACAATTTTAGCCTCAATATATATCAACCCACTTCAGTTTGGTGTAAATGAAGATTTTGATAATTATCCAAGAACTCTTGATGATGATTTACTTAAACTTGAAAAGGCTGGATGTGATTTTGTTTTCTGCCCTTCGGAAGATATTTTAAAAAATATAAAAAATTATAAAGCTCCGGATATAAGTAAAAAACTTTGTGGAAAAAGCAGACCTACCCATTTTGATGGCGTTGTTACAATTGTTAGGAAATTATTTGAGGTTTTAAACCCTAATTATGCAATCTTTGGATTAAAGGATTATCAACAATTTTTGATTATTAAAAAATTTTTTAATGAAAAGAATTTTCATACGGAAATTATTGGAAGTCCTATTATAAGAGAGAGTGATGGACTGGCTATGTCTTCAAGGAATAATTTATTAACTAGTGAGAATAGAAAAATTGCTCCAAAAATTTATAAACAACTAGCCTGGATTAGGGATAATATAAATAATCAAAGTCATAGTGATTTAATTTTGAACTCTATTGAAACTTTTAAAGAGAGTAATATTCATCCAGAATATTTATCTATACTTAACCCAGACACATTAGATGATGCAAAAGAAAATGATGTTTCAGTATTGATTGCTATTGCAGTAAAATTAGGTAATGTCAGGTTGATTGATAATATATTGATTAATTAAAATAAAATTTTGAGGTTAAAATGCAGAAAACTTTATTGAGATCCAAGTTACACCGCATAAATGTTACGCAGGTAGAATTAGATTATGAGGGATCTTGTGCGGTTGATACCGATATTTTGGCGAAAGGTAATTTACAAGAATATGAAAAAATTGACATTTACAATGTAACCAATGGCGAGAGGTTTTCTACATACTTAATGTCAGCTGAAGCAGGTTCCAAAACTGTATCTATTAATGGTGCTGCAGCCCATAAAGCTTCACCAAATGATATAATAATTATTTGTGCGTATGGTTTATACGAAGAATCTGAAGCAAAAATTCATGAACCAACGCTGGTTTATTTTGATAAGGATAACAATATTAAATCAATCAAACATGGTATTCCCGAACAGAAATTATAATGAAAATTCTTTATCTTTGTCTTTCCCTAATGATATTTTCATCATGTTCAATTTTTGAGGATGAAGTATTTGAAAATACTGATAATAACTTAATGTCTGAAGAAGAAATTATAAAAGAAAAATCTCCACCTTTTAGTTTTTTTAAGGCCTTACAATCTGTTGAAAGAGAGGAGATTGAAGTCTCAGATGAATATAATAATCTTATCACAAAGCCTCTTGGCTACGCTGCTTGGGTTGGTCACTCATCTTTTGTAATTAATAATTACGATCTTAATATTATTTCAGATCCAATGTTCTCAGATAGGGCGTCACCACTTCAGTTTCTGGGACCTAAGAGATTAATTGAACCTGCAATAGGCTATAAAAATTTACCTAAAATAGATGTAGTTGTGATTAGTCATAATCATTACGATCATTTGGACTTAAAAAGTGTAAAAAGGTTAAATAAACTTAATCCAGATACAATTTTTCTAGTACCTTTAAAACTTAAAAATTGGTTTTTAAGTAAGGGTATTAAAAATGTTTATGAATTTGAGTGGTGGGAGTCAAAAATTATTGAAAACACTACTTTTACATTTGTTCCTGTTCAGCATTGGTCAAGAAGGGGTCTTTTCGACAAAAATAAAAGTTTATGGGGCGGATGGTGGATTGAGAATTCAAACATTAAATTAGTTCATTTAGGTGATACAGGTTACTCAAAAGATTTTATAGAGATTAATAAAAGGCTTGGTAGTCCTGATGTAGCGTTTATACCTATTGGCGCTTACTCACCAAGAAGAATTATGAAGAAAAGTCATATGAATCCAAGAGAGGCTTTAGATGCTGCTTTAGATCTGGATGCAAAAAAATCTATTGGAATGCATTGGGGTACATTTATACTTACAACAGAACCAATTAAAGAACCTGAAATTATTCTTAATGAACTAATACAGAAGAGTAATTTTGAAGAAGATTTTTTTGTAACAATGAAGCCAGGTTCAATAATAAAATTTACGAATGATTAAAAAATTATTGAGAGAACTTTTGTAAGGATTCTATCGAGAGAAGCTAAAGAATTTACTCTATTATTTTCTATAAGATTAAGCTCTTTAGTTAGCTTAGGATCTTTAAAATTTACTACACTATCTTTTACCATCTTCAATCAACACTTTCTTTTGTGGACAACCTCTTCAAGGGAATGGGAGGGGGGGGAAGGAAGAGGTTGTCCATTATGTTGCAACCGTTAGGTTGAAACTAAATTATTTAAAATCGACTTTAAACGCGGTGAATGCACCATCTTTTCTTTGAATTGATCTAACACTTTCATATAGAACGCAGTAAGCACCGTTAGAATTTAAGCTATAAGCTTCACAACTGGACTTACTTTTACAAGCAGTTAAACAATTATCAGCGTTTCTATATTTTGCCGTTGTCTTGTAAGAGAGAATTTTACCACCAGTTACAATTACTTCATTTTTGTTATCCGTATCTGCAAAAGCAGGGGAAACGGCAATGAAAACTGAAAGAAATAATCCAGCAATTAAAATATTTTTTAACAAAGACATAATCAACTCCATAATCTTGATTGATCTTATATGGTATTTCTATTATATTTAGCAAATCAATTATATAAATGTTTACTATTTATTTAATGAATGTTATATTATTAACAAAATAAATGAAAAGGTATTTATATTATGAATTTATCAAGAATAGACTTAAATCTTTTGTTAGTTTTTACATCAATCTATAATGAGAAAACTATAACGAAGGCAGCAGAGAAACTAAATTTATCACAGTCTGCCGTTAGTAATGCTCTAAATAGGTTAAGATATACATTAGATGATGATTTATTTTTTAGGTCGTCAGATATGATGAAACCTACAAAGAAAGCTGAGGATTTAATATATCCAATTCAAAATGCTCTTGATTCAATTCAATCATCTCTAAGTGATGAAGAATTTAACCCTTCAAAATCAGATAGACTTTTTAAGTTTTGTTTACCTGATATTGCCGCAGGAAGAATTTTTCCTCAACTTGCAAAGGTTTTCCAAGAAGAGGCACCTAATATTCAAATCTCATCAGTATCAACTTCAAAAGGAGATTTGGAGAAATTAAAAAATCAAGAGTTAGATTTTATAATTTCCTCTGATGAAGGCCTTCGATCTGAATTAAAATCCTATTCCGATGATAAATTTGATGAGTATTTCAATAGTTTTCTAATTTATAAGGATCGCCCCCTTTGTGTTGGAAGAAAAGGAAACCCTTTCTTTGATAAAAACGGTGAAATAAGTCTTGAAAATTATACAGCAGCAAATCATGTACATGTCAGCTATGACGGAACAATCGATAGTCCTGTAAATGACTATTTGCAGGAAATAGGAAGAAAAAGAAATATTAGTATGTCAGTAAATTATGTTTCAGTAGCAAAAGAAATTATACGAGCATCTGATTATTTAATAACTTTATCAGGCCACCTTGCATCTTATTTTAATAAGGCTAATAATTTTATTGTTTCCCCCATGCCATTTGATACCAATGAATATTCTGTACGTTTATTTTGGAATAAACGATCAGAAAATGATGCTGCACATGCATGGATGCTTGGAAAATTATATAAAATACAAGAAAAAAACTTTGGACTAGATGGGGATAATGTTGATCATTATTATACTGACCCTGAAAATAGATATTCTGTTGTTGGATCGAATCCTTAAACTTTTTTAGATTGCTTCATAATTAGGTAAAAATTTTGTAACGAAAACAGCTTTATTTTTATTGTTAATGTTCCATTTTATTGAACTCGATAAAACTTCCATAACATTATCAAAATCACCATAGATAACTGTGCTGGTTGGAAAAACTTCTAGCTTAATATCATTGTAGTTTTTTAAATGCTCAATAAAATTTTCTATAATAGGAAGGTATTTATCCTCTAAAGGGTACATTGTAATTTCTATCGATAGTTTCATTCCATTTGCCTTTTAATAAAACAAAAAGTTTATATATCTTTTATAAATTTGTCACATTTTTGGTTAATTTATACCTGTAACATTAACCTCCCCAGTTAATTGTTAGGCCGTTGTGGATAAATTCCTCAACGGCCTTTTTTTAATAGATATTTTTATTTTATTTATTATTAAAATAAGTTCTAATATTTAAGTAATTTATAAAAAGTTATGGGAGTAATAAATGCCTAAAAAAATATACAAGGTTATACAATGGTCTTCTGGTAATGTTGGTAAAGCTTCTATTAGGGGTATTAAAAATAGGAGTGATCTTGATCTTGTTGGACTTATAGTCTCAGACAAAAATAAAAATGGATTAGATGCTGGAACTATTGCTGGGATTGATCCAATAGGTGTTGAAGCCTCTATTGATATTGAGAAAGTCTTATCTACTGAAGCTGATTGTATAAATTATACTCCGCTTGCCTCTCTAAGATTGGGTGAAGATCCTGATTTAGATAAAAAAAATATAATTATGCTTTTAAAAAACGGTTTTAATGTCGTAACCACTGTTGGTTTTTTATATCCTAAGGCTTTTGGAGAAGATTTTGTAAATGAAATTGAGGATGCTTGTATTGAGGGGGGTGTAAGCCTTCATGGTACAGGTATTGCTCCTGGTTGGCTCTCTGATTTAATGCCTCTAACTATGAGTGGAATGTCCGAGGAGGTAAATGAGGTAGTTGTAACAGAGAGTTCTGAATTTTCATACTATCCTTCTGAGGAAATTGTTTTTGATACAATGTTAATGGGAAAATCTC
>TARA_B100001121_G_scaffold36778_1_pt1 | contig 73804 bp, 53 predicted proteins | sample TARA_B100001121 | Tara Oceans TARA_B100001121 (sample SAMEA2622817) | marine metagenome | biome: marine biome (ENVO:00000447); feature: surface water layer (ENVO:00002042); material: "saline water (ENVO:00002010), including plankton (ENVO:xxxxxxxx)" | depth 5 m
CAATTTTTTTCTTTGTGTCTTCAAGCAGTCGTGCGAATAGCTTTCAAATTGAGATAACAATGCGCTAGTCCGTGTGAGATGTCATTTTAAATATTTTCTTTCATTTCTCGGAAGAACTTTTGAAGACAATAGATTTTTGTTTCTCTTGCATCGATGGAAAAGAAAAAGTATGAAGCTCAGTCGTAAAAATTTTTTGATAGGGTTTTATCCAAAATTCACGTTAATTTATAAAGTATTTTCTCAAAATAATACAAGCAATAAGTAAATTGTCGTAGGTTGTTCGTGGCCTGAAATTCGGTTTTTATGCGCTTAAAACTTTTGCTTTCTTGCAGTAGCTTTACATCAACAAATTTCCACACTATGAAACTACTGCGACTATCGATTACACTTTTACTCTTTGGATGGGCTTTTACATTGGCACAAGCACAAGAAGTGTCAAATGTAAAAGCCATTCAAAATAAAAACATCATTACTCTCATGTGGACGGTAAGCAACGAAACATCACCGTATTGTTGTTACATAGAAATGAGCACCGACGGAAAACATTTTGAACCGATTGGCAAAGTAAAAGGAACACAATCGTATATGGATAAGCAATATTATTATCAAATTAAAGGTTTCACAATGCCTCAAGTATGGTTCAGAATAAAAAAATCACCTTATCAATCAAAATCCGCTTATAGTGAAGTTGTTTTCCTTAAGGTGAAAAATGAAACAGAGTTTTCACAAGTTTATCCTGAAACCCTTGATTAATAATTACCTTCAATACAATAATTATTTAAAGAAAGATGAGTTTTGATAAACTGTTCTAAAATTTCCGTTTTACTGTTGGTGTAAAAAATATGCTTCGGATTAGCATTTTCGCTTGCGTTTAATAAGTGAAGTTGCGCCAAAACATTTTTAGTATGTCTTGCAACGGCTTGTCCGGGTTCCAATATTTTGATGTGTTCGGGCAGTATTTTTTTTATTTCGGGAATAAGAAACGGATAATGCGTGCATCCCAAAACCAAATGGTCAATATTGTTTTCGAGCATTGGTGAAAGATATTTTTGGAGCAATCCGGCAGAATCTTCTATTTTATTTTGCTCAATCATTTCAACCAATCCTTCGCCATCCCGTTCGTAGAAGTTTATTTTTTTACGGTAAGGGGCAGAGGTTTTTAAAAATTTTTCACTGCTCAATGTGCCTTTCGTGGCTAATACGCCAATATTACCTGTTTGAGTGTTGGTTGCTGCTACTTTTGTTGCCGGTTCTATTCCGATAAAAGGTATGTTATAATTTTGCCTTAAATATTCAATGGCGTTTGTAGTAGCCGTGTTGCAAGCAACCACAATAAGTTTTACCCCTTTGTCCAATAAAAATTCGGTGTTTTTAATGCTCAATTCGATGATTTTATCTTTGCCTTTTTCACCATAAGGGGCATTTTTGCTGTCGGCAATATAGATTGTATTTTCGTTGGGCAGCAACTCATTTATGGATTTAAAAATGGATAAACCGCCAAGTCCTGAATCGAAAAATCCTATGGGAGCATTATTGTTGGACATTATGGTGTAAAAATAAAAAAACCGCCGGTAATGCCGGCGGTTTTTAAGGAATTTGTTTATTGCTTATCGTTTATTTTCCAGTTGTTGTAGAGGAAATACCTAATTTTTTTAATACCAAAGGAAGTATATCGTCAGCATCTACAGAGTAAAGTACTACACCAACTCCCGAGTCTAAAATAAGCGTATAACCATTTTCTTTGGCAACATCTTCGATGGCTTTTTTAGCTTTATCGATAATTGGCTGCAATAATTCGCTTTCTTTGTTTTGCAAATCTTGTTGTGCACTTTGTTGAAATGCTTGAATGCGTTGTTCTAAGTCAGTTAATTCTTTAATTTTTGTTTGTTTAATAATATCCGAATAAGTTGCTTGGTTTGCTTGATATTCAGCCAATTTGGTTTCGTATTCTTTTTGCATTGTCATAAATGCATCTTCCAATTGTTTGGCATAATCTTCCAATTGTTTTTGCACTTGATTTTTTTCGGGCATTGCCGCCAACAATTCATTAGAATTGATAACGCCGATTTTTGTTCCTTTTTGTGCAAAAGAGTTTATTCCTATAAATAATGCGATTGCTACGAATGTTAATTTTAAATTTTTCATAATAAGATATTGTTTGTGATTATTTTTTATTGTTAGCAAATATAGTGTATTTTTTTATTGATAAAAGATAAGTTTATTTTGTTTCTTTAGGTGCGTAACCTAATTTTTTTAATACATCATCGCTGACATTGTATTTGGCTTTGGCATAAATCATAATAGGACCGGTGGCTTTATCAAAAATAAAATCGTAACCGCCTACTTTTGCTACGTCCTGAATAGCGTTATACACCTTGTCTTGAATAGGTTTTATGAGTTCTTGACGTTTCTTAAACAATTCGCCGTCAACACCAAATTTTTGTTTTTGAAACTCTTTAGCTTCTTTTTCTTTTTGGATGATTTCTTCTTCACGTTTACGCTTCATATCTTCGGTAAGCAAAATTTGTTCTGCTTGATAATTTTTATACATTTTGTCGATTTCTTCGTATTTTTTTTCCAATTGTTTTTGCCATTCAATAGCTAATTGGTCCAGTTCTTTTTCGGCTTCTTTATATTCCGGAATATTTTCCAAAATATATTTTGTGTCAACATAAGCCATACGTTGAGCGGTAGATTTTTGGATAAAAGCCGTGCTGAATAATACGGTAAGAATAATTGCTGCAAATTTTTTCATAATTCTAAATTTTTTTCGGTTAAACAATTTTTTAGTTACCATCCGCCAATGTTTCCGCCAATGGTGAATGTTATTAAACTTCGTTTTGTGGGGTCGGTTACTCCCGGAATATCGTCGAAACGGTATCCCCAATCTAACCCAAGCAAACCAAACATTGGCATAAAAATTCTGATACCTACTCCGGCTGCTCGTCTAAGTTCAAAAGGTTTGTATTCTTTGAACGTTCCCCAACTGTTACCTGCTTCTACAAAAGCCAGGCCAAAAATTGTTGCCGATGGATTTAATGAGAACGGATAGCGAATTTCCATTGTGTATTTATTGATAACCGAAGCCCCTGTTCGTGGTGATAAATCACCGTTTCCGTATCCTCTGTGGCGGATAATCTCTCTTCCGTTTAGGTTAAAACCACTTAAACCGTCTCCTCCTAAGTAAAAGCGCTCAAATGGTGAAACGCCAATCTCGGGATTGTAATAACCTAAGTAACCAAAACCAAATTTTGTAAATAATACCAAATTTCCGACAATAGGTGTAAACCATTGTGTTTGGAATTTCCATTTATGATATTCGATGAATTTATATTTTTCTTGGCTTTCAAAAGTGGAATAATCTTTTTCTTTATTGGCACCAAGCATTGAGAATGGAGGAGTTAATTTTATGGTCAAAGTTGTTTGGGAGCCACTTCTCGGATAAACCGGAGCGTCAATAGAATTGCGGCTAAACACAGTGTTAAAACTCAAATTATTGGTAAATCCTGTAGGGAATACAAATGCAGAAAAATTATCCAGCACATAATATTGATAAGAAAGTTCGTTGTAAAGAGTGAAATAATCGTCGGGCCATTTTAATCTTCTTCCTAAACCAACAGAAGCTCCGTAAATAAGCATTGATTGACGGTTTGGGTTGAACGTTTTTGTTCCGTCAACTTCAGTTATGTATTTAGCTTGTCCGTTTGTTTGCACAGAGTGAAAACCACTGATGCTGAAAGAGTTTGGTTTTTTTCCACCCAACCAAGGTTCTGTAAAAGAAAAATTGTACGATTGAAAAAATACACCATTTGACTGGGCTCTTATGCTCAATCTTTGTCCGTCGCCGGAAGGTAACGGACGCCAAGCACCTTTTTTAAAGAAATTACGTGCAGAGAAATTATTGAAAGTAACCCCCAAAGTTCCAACGATTCGTCCGGCGCCCCAACCACCGGAAAGCTCTATTTGGTCAGAAGGTTTTTCTTCAACCGTATATTCAATATCTACTGTACCGTCTTCTTGATTGGGGATAGGATTTACGCCTAATGTTTCGGGGTTGAAATACCCCAATTGTGCTAATTCGCGTTGTGTTCTGATAATATCAGCTCTGCTAAATAATTCTCCCGGTTTTGTTCTGATTTCACGCATTACCACGTGGTCGTTGGTTTTGGTGTTTCCTACAACTGTTACGCGATTAATTCGGGCTTGTTTTCCTTCATAAATTCTGATTTCAATGTCGATGCTGTCGTTTTCTATGTTGGTTTCTACCGGCGTTGCTGAGAAAAACAAGTATCCGTTATCCAAATAAAGCGAACTGACATCTGTGCCGTTAGGGCTCATTTGTAGGCGAGCTTCCAGTTTTTCTTTGTTGTAAACTTCTCCTTTTTTGATGTTTAATATTCGTTGAAGTGTGGCGGTAGAATATTTGGTATTACCGATAAATTTAATGTTGCGAAAATAGTATTTGTTTCCGGGGTCAACCGTAATTTCAATTTTTACCCTTTCGGGGGAAGTGTAATACACGGTATCGGAAACTATTTTGGCATCTCGATAACCTTTGGTGTTATATACATCTATTATGTTACTCAGCTCTTTTTTATATCCGTTTGGTTTGTATTTGGATATGGTAAATACGTTGTACCAAGTTGCCCGTTTGGTGTTTTTTAAAGCACGGCGCAATCTTCCGGGTTTAAATTCGTCTGTTGTACGATTAAAAAACAAGACTTTTTTTGTTACTGTTGTCGGTTTGGTTTGATGAAATACAATATCTTCTATCTTTACTCTGTTGCCTTTATCTACATTAATGAAAAGGATAACATTGTTTGGTAAGGTTGTGTCGGGTTTTTGAATGATATTTACCTTTACATTGGGATAACCTTTTTCTACAAAGTAGTTTTTGATTGTATTTTCTGTGCGCATAAGCACGTTTTTGGTTACCACTTTACCTCTGATGAGTTGAATTTCTTCACGAATATCCTCTTCTTGTCCTTTTTTGAGTCCACGAAATTTAAATTTGCTTAATCGCGGCATTTCGGTAACGGCAATTTCCAAAAAAATAGATTTACCTTCTATTCGGTTGGCGTAAATTTTTACATCTCCGAAAAGTTTCTGTTCCCATAATTTTTCAATTGCTTTGGTGATTTTATCTCCCGGAATTTTAATCGTCTCGCCAACTGTAAGTCCTGAAATCAGAATAATTGTATTATGGTCGAAATGTTCGGTGCCTGAAACTGTTACTCCACCTATAATGTATTCTTGCGGTGCTTTGTAACTGATATTTTCTAATTTGTTATTTATGGAAATTTGTCCGGTTAATAAGCACGGAGTTAATAAAAAAGCGGTAATTACTATGGTAAATACAGAAGAAATTCTCATAAAATTCATTTATTGATTTGTTCACTTATCATTCCAAAACGGCGTTCACGATTTTGGTAATCAATGAGTGCTTGTTCAAAATCGGCTTTATCAAACTCAGGCCACAATTTAGGTGTAAAATACAATTCGGAATAAGCCAATTGCCAAAGTAAGAAGTTGCTGATACGCATTTCTCCACTTGTGCGAATAAGCAATTCAGGGTCGGGTATTCCCTTAGTGGATAAATGATTGGAAATAACCGTGTCGTTAATTTCATCAATTGTCAATTGGTCATCTTTTACTTCTTTGGCAATTTGTTTAACGGCTTCTATTATTTCCCATTTGGCGCTGTAGCTGAGTGCCAATACTAAGTTCAGTCCGGTATTGTTTGCGGTAGTTTGTTTAGCTTCATTTAATTCGCGAATGCAATCTTCAGGTAAACTCCCAATGTCTCCGATGGTATGTAATTTTACATTATTTTCGTTAAGTGATTCAATTTGTGCATTTAGAGTGGAAACCAGTAATTGCATTAATGCGTTTACTTCTTCTTGTGGCCGGTTCCAGTTTTCTGTAGAAAAAGCATATAATGTGAGATATTCTATACCCACTTCTCCGGCATATTCTACGGCTTTTTTTACAGAATCTACACCTTTTTTGTGACCATATACACGCGGTTTTCCTTGTCTTTTTGCCCATCTGCCATTGCCATCCATTATAATGGCTACGTGTTTAGGTATGTTGTTTTTATCTAAATTCACTTTAAAAATAATGAAATGCAAATATGCTATTAAAAATTGATTTTTTCGGTAAAATTAACGTTAATTAACGCCCGGACATCGTTCATTTTTTCTGCGAAAACGATAGATGAGCATTATATTGGTTAAGTTATACCAATCTTTGTTTTTTATTTTGCCGAATTGCCAATTTTCAAATATGCGATTATCGGTAGCATCAAGATTGTCGGTAAAGGTTTTGTTCATATTCCATTCAATTGCCAAACCTATCTTTCCGGCAAAGTTAAATTTGAACCCCAATCCAAAGGGTATGGCAAAAGAGAATTGCGAGCCGGTATTTGCATAGCTGACCTCAAAACTGTTGGTAGTTTCTCCGGATACCGAACTGTTATAGTAAAAAGCGGTGATTCCGGTAAATAAATAAGGAGTGGCAGGAAAGGTTGCCGGGTTATGAATTTCGTAGGGAAAGAAATTAAATTCGAAAAGACCGGTGAAATGATAAACCGTTGATTCAAATGCTAAATTTCTAAATGTGTTAAAAGGTTGATTTACTGCGTTATCCTGTGCTTTGAGTTTTACATAATTACCTTGAAGGCGAAAACTTTCTCTCCAATTCAAGTTTCTTCGGTAAAAAATCCCGGCGTTATAGGTCGGTTGATTTAAGTAAAGTGTTTTAGGATTTAACTCTCCAATATAATAAGTTGTACCTGCCGTAAGTCCAAATTCAGAACTTTGACCGTACACTGCAGTAATACCTGTAATGCAAATTAACGCAAAAGCAATTTGTTTAATCATAATAATGCTACCTTTAGAATTTAGGTAAGCTTCGGCGTCTTTTGGTTATTTTATATTGGAATGAAACCAAGGCAAAGATGTAAGAATCCATATTGGTAGGGTCACCTCTTTGTTGTCCTGCCATTGTGTAGCCAAGCTCCAATCCATTGGGTGAAGGGTCGGCAAAATATGCGGCAACATCTCCATTTGCTTGACGAATTTGTTCTTTATCAAAATAATCGCCACTTACATCATCTAAATAATCCGAAAAGGTTTTTCTAACCCCAATTTCAAGCGTAACACTCCATTTACCATAACGCGTACGACCACCTAAATCTCTGTTTATACCTAATCCGTAAGGTATAACGGCAGTAATACGAGAATATTTCTTTGTGCCGGGAATAATTCCTTGCCCCTCTGTGCCAAGAGGTTGTAGAGCAATCCATTGCCCGCCCATTGGTCCTTTGGGGTTAAACCAGATGCCACCAATGCCTACAAATCCATATACATTGAACCTAAACCATGATTGACCTTTAACACCTTTTAAACGGTATAAGTGCCCAGATTTTTGATGAATAAACACCCATTCGGCTTGAGCAGAAAGCTCAACAATAGGGGATCTGAATTTTAAGTTTCTTACATGTCGGGCAGGTTCTTGTGTTAAAGCATCATCGCCGTTGATTCTTCCATAAAGTAAATTAAATTTTCCATAAAAATCTCGCAAAAAACGATAACGATAGCCTAAGCCACCGGCAGGACGAGTAAGTTTAAATTCTATATCTACCGGACTGTAATCAGTACCAATTTGATCTCTACCACCTAAGTCACCTAAAAAGTTACTTGCACCGATACTGAAAACATATTCTACACGTTGACGTTTCCATCGCTGCGAAAACATAGCTATCGAGCAAAGCGAAAACAAAACGACAAGCGTAATTTTGGAGGTATATTTTATCATAACAAGTCTTTTCCTAATATAAGTAATTATGCAAATATATTTAAATTTATGAAAAGTCAAAGAATTTTTAGCTTTTGAAAATCAAAAAGTTAATTTCTTTTATCTACTCCCCACATTAATTTATTACGTAATGTAGAGAAAAATGTATACTCGTTTGGCCGGATGATTTTTAATTTTTTATCGGCTTTGGATAATTTAATAGTTGTACTGTCTTGAACTATTTGTGAATAAGAGTCTAAAGCAATGAGAATATGTTCGGAACGACTTTCGATTTTCAACTCTATTTCTACATCATCAGGGATAACGATTGGACGAACATTGAGGTTGTGTGGTGCGATTGGCGTGATAATGAAATTTCCGGATTTGGGCATAACTATTGGTCCGCCGCAACTTAATGAGTAAGCAGTAGAGCCGGTAGGTGTAGATACAATTAATCCGTCTGCCCAATATGTATTTAGCAACTCGCCATTAACGTAAGTTTGGATGGTTACCATAGATGAAGTGTCGGTCTTTTGAATGGTAAACTCATTAAGTGCTTTGTTACACTCTGTAAAAGAATTGTCCGGTTGTTTCAGTTCTATCAAGGTACGTTCGTCAATAAAATATTCGTCATTAAGAATTTGATTTAGAAAAACAGAAAAATCGTGTAATGAAAAACTGGTTAGAAAACCTAATCTTCCGGTATTTATACCCAATATTGGTATTTTTTGTGTGTACAAATAACGCATGCCGTCGAGGAATGTGCCGTCGCCGCCCAGCGTTATGGCAAAATCGGGTTGGTGTTTGTTGATTTTTGCAACTATTTCGTTAAAATTGAGTGCATTGTCTTGAAATGGTATGAATTGGCAATTGGATTTTTCGGACAAGAAATGCTTAAATTCATTGAATATGAACTTATTTTCGTCCTTTATGTTTTTATGTAAAACTATAATATTTTTCACATCAGAAATTTTGGCAAATTTATATTAATTTGAATTAGGGGAACTATTTTTCACGTTAAGCTTAGATTGTTGCTCTGTTAAGAGGTTATTAATCTCTTGAATGTTTATAGGTGAAACCTCACCCGAAATGCGCATTGGTTCAAAATCTTTTGACAGTAATTGTGCCGCACGTTTTAATTTTTTTGTTTTCCGGTTATAATCTTCACGGGTGAGCACATACACGCGGTGTTGTTTATTTTCTTGATAAGGAACCTCTACATAACCAATGGTTTGATTGTAAGCAATGGCTTTTTTGTTGGTTTTTAGTATTCTGATAAATGATTTTGTGCTGATATTTAGAATGTTAAAGATAAAATCCAATAAAATAAAGGTAGCGAATGAAGGCACAAAAGTGTCCCAATAAGATTTGTCCCAAATAAAAATGCCGCCTTCGCCATACATTTCTTTCAGGTTTACATCGCGCACATTGATAATACCAATGTTTTTGTCTTTGTATTGAATGATAAAGTAATAGTTGTATTTATTGTTTATAGACTGAAACCACTCTTGTTGCATTTTTTTTGTGATATGCTTACGAAATTGCATAGTATTTCTGATAAAGGGTTGGTTTCGCCAATACCGGATTTCTTCAATGTCGTGCTCGGTAACGCGTTTTAAGGTAACTCCGTATTGCGATAAGGTTAACATTGTTCTTCTTCTATGTTAAAAACCGGTGAGTGATTTGCCGACAAAAACAATCGGTTGATATAAATACCCAAAATACCTATTGCCATTAGGATAATACCCGAAGAAAATAAAATGCTGACAATGATGGATGTATATCCCAAAGGTACATTGAAAAATATTTTTCGTAAAATGAAATAAAACCCCAATAACAGGTTGGTAAACGCTGTAATGAACCCAATTAAGGTAACGGCTCTCAGTGGTAAAGTAGTTGAGTAGAGGATAAGATAAAGCGCCATTTTTATCAACCCGAAAGCAGAGTATCTTGATTGTTTTTTTTGCAATGCAGGAGGCGGAATGACCTCGATAAAATTTATTTTCTCGGGGCTGATATACCAAAGAATTAATTCATCTATATAGACAAATGTTTGATTGTTTTTGTTTATTTCATCTACCAACGATTTGTTGATAATTCTATAACTCGAACCTTTGTTTACTTTTCCGTCCAATCGGGCTAAAAATTTAAAAATTTTCGTCAGGGTATTTCGAATTTTTGTTTTCTTGTTTTTGTAAATATAGTACGATACTGTTGCTTTTTTATCCGTATGCTCTTTTAAAAAGGAAGGAATAATTTCCGGTTCTTGCTCCAAATCGTCGTCAATAGTTACAATGTAATTGCCTTTGGCATAAGTAAATCCGCAAAGAGTGGCTTGGTGTTGCCCAAAGTTTTTTGAGAGTTTGATAATTTTCACCGTTTCGGGATGATTGGTTTTTATTTCCGTAAGAATTTTCCAGCTGTCATCTTTTGAGCAATCATCAATGTAAATGACTTCAAATTCAAATTTTGAATTTTTGAGCGTGCTGTGCAAACGATGGTTTAACTCGATAAGTGTTTTTTCGGCATTAAATACCGGAACAATAACCGAAATTTCTGGCTGATATGTGTTGGTGATGATTGTCATTTGCTTGCCAAAGTTAAACCTCCATCCATAAAAAAAGTTTGTCCGGTTATCCATTTTGATTTTTCAGACAGTAAAAAACAAATCATTTCGGAAACGTCTTCAGGTTCGCCAAACCCCAAAGGGTATTGTTTTTCGTATTTCTCGACCTCTTCTTTTTGTGATGCATTGAGTGTTGCCTCAAAAATTCTTGTTTTTACCAATCCGGGGGCTACAACATTAGCGCGAATTTTCTTTGAGGCGTATTCAAGCGCTACACTTCGGCTAAACGCTTCAATAGCAGCTTTTGAACTTACATACAAACTGCCGCCAAAATACGGATGCTTAGATGAAATGGATGAAATATAAACCAAAGAAGCTTTGGGGTTGATTTTTTTATTTCTGAATAAAGAAGAAGTAAGTAATATTTGAGCATTCAGGTTAATACTCATTAACTCGTCAATGTGTTTGCGTTTAATGAATTTTACAGGCACAGGCAAAACAATTCCGGCGGCATTCACTACGCCGTCGAGTTGTGAAATATTTTGTGCAATATTTTCTATTTGATTATCGTCGGTTAAATCTGCTTTGAAAATTTGACTTTCATTCAAGTTGTATTGTTGTTGTAAAGAACGCAGTTTTTCTTCGTTTCTACCCTGCAAATAGGGGGTTCCGCCATAATGTATAATTAGTTTGGACGTAGCTTCGCCAATGCCGGAGGTTGCTCCCGTTATTAAAATATGTTTGCCGGTTAACATATTTCGAAGATACAAAAAGAATTAAATAAAAAGTAATGCGGCATTCACTTTCCGCCGATAAGTTCCAAAAATGCCTGTTTTTTTCTTCTGGAAACTTCCACTTCGCTGCCATCGGTTAAGATGATATAACCTCCTTCGCCTTTTACGTATTTTTTTATTTCATTGGTATTGATAAGGTGTGAACGATGAATTCTGAAAAATCCGGCATCTTTGAGTAACTCTTCAAAATCACCGATTGGTTTTGAAGCCAAAAGTTTTTGCCCGTTTTTAAGATAAATTTGCGTGTAGCTTCCTTCGGATTTGCATCGAACAATAGATGATGTATCGACAAACGTAATGCTCTCCGATTCCGGGATGGCTATTTTTTTCGGTGCCGAAGAGTTAGCAAAATTCTCTTTTAAGTATTGCAGTTGTTCTGTTTGAACGGCAGATTGCTTTGCGTTGAAGAATTTTTCCAAGGCAATTTGTAAATCCTCTTTTGAAACCGGCTTGAGCAGATAATCAAGTGCCGAAAATTTGATAGCTTGTAAGGCGTATTCGTTATAAGCCGTGGTGAAAATAATTTTAAAATTTATTTTCGAAAATGATTCCAAAAAATCAAAACCATTGCCGCCGGGCATTTCAATATCCAAAAATACCAAGTCGGGTTGATGAGTATTGACGGCTTTTACTCCTTCAATGGCAGAATGTGCAACATCAACAATTACTATATTGTCAGAGTCGGATAAATGATTTTTTAGCAAGTTGGCCACTTTGGGCTCATCATCTATAATAATGGCTTTATATTTTTTATCAGTCATTTTCGTAAGGAATTATAATTTTTACTTCGGTTCCGGCAGGTTTGTTATCATGGTATAAATCGGTTATTTCCATTGCAAATTGTTTTTTGTGCAAGGTTGCCAAAAGCTCCAAGCGGTGTTCAATATTACGTGTTGCCAAAGAATTATGTTCGGACAGTGACTTTAATTTTTCGGCTTTTGAACGTCCCACGCCATTGTCTGTAATGGTGCAAACCAGTGAATTATTTTCAATGGTAAAAGATATTTTTATTTTTCCTTTTTTATTGGGAGGCAAATGACGTAATCCGTGCCAAAGCGCATTTTCTACAATGGGTTGCAACAACATTGGCGGAATAGTGTCATATTTTGGGTCTATATCGGGAGATACTTCAATGTCAAAATCAAACTTATGGTTAAAACGCACTTGTTCCAGTTCGAGGTATAATTTTAAACTGTTTATTTCTTCCTGAATAGTAATGTTTTGCTTTTTGCTGTTTTCGAGCACTTGGCGTAATAATTTTGAGAATACCGTTAAGAAATATTCGGCATCTTTTGTGTTTTTCTCAACAATATAACTTTGAATGGACGCAAGTGTGTTGAATATAAAATGGGGGTTCATTTGTGTTCTGAGCGCCAGCATTTCAGATTCTACCAGTTTTTTGTTTTGTAAGAATTTTTCTTGTTCTTGTTTTTGCTTTCGTTTGAAATAAAGATAGACAAAACCGGCTAAAAGTATAAGTATAATGATGAGTGCCGAAAACCAAAACTGAGTGGTTTCATAAAAAGGAGGCAATATTTCAAAAGTAACAGTGGCTTTGTTTACACTCCATTTGCCGTATTTGTCCATACATTGTGCTTCGAAAATATAGGTGCCTTTCGGCAATAAGGCGTAATGGATTTTATTTTCACCGGAATAAATCCAATTGGTATCTAAGCCTGTAAGTTTATATTTGTATTTATATGGTCCGTTTTTTAACGGAAAACCTCCCAACTCAATAATAATACTGTTGCTTTTTGACGGTAATTGGTAAAAATTAATAACGCTTGTGTCTCTGTTGTTTATTTTAAGCGATGTAATGGTGCATAAGGGCGGTGTTTGATTAAGTGCGCTGTCGTTAATTACCAAGTTATTTAGCGACGGAAGTGCCGGAGTAACAGATTTTATACCAATGGCATTTTGAATACTGTCCGATGAGAATGTTGCCGTTCCGGTATATGTTATTTCGGGAGCCGGACTTAGTTTGTAAATTCCCGATGAAACGGTTGCTACCCAAATATTACCGGCATTGTCTTGGCATATCCCCGAAATGGTTTTATTGCCAAGGTAATTAATGCTGTTTTCGCTGTCTATTTTTCCGTTTGGAAAACAAATAATTCCTCCGCTTGTGCCAATCCATAATTTATGTTCGTTGTCTGTGAAAATACATTCTACACTTTTGCCCAAAAAATTCTGCGCATCAATTTTACCGTTTTTAATATGGATAATTTCTTGACCTTTCGCAACCAAATAATCATTTTTATTTTTTTGTGCAACAAGAATTTTTGTTATTCCCGTTTGGGTAGAAAAATGAAGCGTATAAGTATGTTTGTTTTCAATAATTTTTAATTCTCCAGAAGGAGATTTACCGTAATTACCATAAAACAGAATATTATTTTTGTTGTAAATATAGCTGAAAGATGAAGTGTCGTTAAAAAGTTGAACATATCCGTTTTTAAATACTTTTAGAGCATTTTCGCCCAATACGGAGCCGATGTAAAGGGTGTCGTCGTAATATACATAACTGTTAATAATGGTGTTTTGGATAATTTTTTTAAACCCCGATGGAGTGTAAACCGGTTGAACACGATTGTTTTTGATTTGGAAGAAATTTCCGTCAAAATCATTAAACAATAAGATAGAATCTTGAGGGTTGAAAGATAAAATTTCTGCATTGGAAAAATGGAAGAGTTCGGGTAATTGATTTTTGACCGTAAAAACCCCTTGGTCGGTTGCCAAATATATTTTATTGTTGAAAAAAGCAATATCATAACAAAAAAACGGCTCAACATTGTTGTCGAATTGCTTTTCAAATACTGCGTTTTGAGCCGGTAAAAGCAGTGGTGATAAAAGAATGAAAATGGCAACGATGTGTTTTGATACATTCATACGTTACCAAGGTAATTATTTTTGACCTTAAAATCAATATAAATTAATAAAAGGCATAAAAAAAGGAATAAACGAACCCAAATTGGGTTTAAAGGGTACAACAACCTTTTGATTATCTAAAACGGGATTTGCTTTTGGTTACTCCTCCAAATGGTGAAGGATGTACATAGCGGAATGAAATTTCGAATCCGCCATTCCCATTAGAGTAATCGCTCAATTTTGAAGTGTTGTAATCATAACTGAACCCAATGGTGTAGTTGGCAATTTCCAATAGTGCAGTAAGCGCAATAGCATCTTTGTTTCTGAAAAATGCACCCAATCCAAATGAGCCGCCTTTAAGATTTCCTGTATATTTTGAAGACTCTTTAAATTTATATATAAAATTTGAGCCGAACATTAATTCGGTGTTTGGTCCTTGCTTCATAAATAATATGCCCGGAGCGACAGTATAGTTAGAGTTGGGTATACCAATAAACCCCGTTACATGTCCTATCCAACGATAAAAAAGTTCGTCATTAATATAATTTTGATAACTTACATCAGGTTTACTGATATGTTGAAAACCGATGCCTGCATTAATAAGCATTTGATTGTTTCCTGTAGAATATCGTTCATTCTTTTTGTATGTCCAATTTAAGCCACTGCCAAAATCAAGTCCGCCTTGTGTCAGTTTTCCGTTATTGGCTTCCATTGAGGGCAAATTTGCATCATAAATCAAACCGTTATATTGAGAACCCCATTGTAGCCCGCTCATATTAATTGAGCGTTGAATATATCCGGCTTGAAAACCAGCACCCAAAGTCATGTTTTCATTTAAATACAAATGGTAAGCGGCATTTAGCGAACCCTTATTTTCGGTAAATTTAGAATCACCTGATTTATCATTATAGAGATAAATTCCTGCAGCCCAAAAACCTTTTTTCTTTCTTGGCGATGCTTCTGTCAGCCGCATGTCAAAAGCTGCTGCAGTACTGACAAATGGTGCGGTAACGCTCTTCCATTGACTGCGGTAATTGATAAGACCGCGCAAATCATATTCAGCGCCTGCATTTGCTGGGTTGAGCAGAACAGGAGTCATGTAAAATTGTGTGAAATGCAAATCTTGAGCATTTAGTTTACAAGTTGCAATAATAATGGCGAATATTAAAAGTACTTTTTTCATATCAGTAAATTTACAGGTCAAAAAAATTATCGAATCAAGGATACATTTCCTTTTTTATCTACTTCGGTTCCGTCAATTAATTGAGCGTTTAATGTATAGACAAATACACCTGAATTTAAAGGTTTGCCTTTAAAAGTTCCGTCCCATTCGGCTAAGGGGTCAGTGGTTTCAAAAACTACTTCTCCCCAACGGTTAAACACTCTGAAAACCATTGTTTTAATACAGTTGTTGAAGACTTTTAATGTTTCATTGGCACCGTCACCATTAGGAGAGAACGCGTTAGGAACAAACACTTCTCCACAAACGATATCAACCGTTACCGTTACACATGCTGTATCAGTACAGCCGTTTAAAGTAACAGCCGCGCAGTAAGTAGTTGTTTCTTCCGGAGTTACAGTAGGCATTTCACATCCGGTACAGGATAATCCGTCGGGAGGAAACCAATAAACATTATCGCCTCCGGAGGCAAAAATTTCTCCACTTTGTCCTAAAATAATAGTCGTATCATTGGATATGTTAATGTTAGGCAAAGGCAGAATGCTAACTGTGTGATACGCAGTATCTGAACAAGAGCCAACGCTTACCACCACGCTGTAAGTAATTGTTCCTGTAGGAACAGGGTTGATAGTACTTGAAGTGTCGCCGGTATTCCATAAATAACTCCCACCGCCGGATGCTGTAAGAGTTACGGAATTTCCGGCACAAGCAATTGTATCTCCGGTAATTGAAGCGATGGGTGGAGATGCTACTGTTACACTAAATTGTGTGGTATTAGAGCATCCGTTGGTATCTGTGCCGGTAACAGTATAAGTTGTTGTATTAGTAGGGGTTACAGTAATAGAAGGTGTAACCTCTCCGGTATTCCAAGTGTAAGCAATTCCTCCCGAGGCACTTAAAGTTGTAGAATCGCCCATGCAAATTAAATTATTTCCTGATATTGATATAAAAGGAAGCGGATTGGTGTTTACCGTAACTGTAGCGGTATCTTTACATCCATTGTTATCTGTAACAATTACAGATACTTGAGTAGGTTGAGTAACTGTAACAGTAGTTGAAGAAGTGGTTGAACCCGTACTCCAATTATATGTTACTCCTGAAGTTGGTGAGGCGGTAAGTGTTGTAGTATCTCCTTCGCAAACAGTTGTGTTGCCGTTAATTCCGGCAGTAGGAGCAGTGTTAACCGTTACAGTATGAGAAGTTGTGTCAGAGCAACTTCCAACAGTTACTACAACAGTATAAGTGGTTGTAGTTGTCGGTTGAACATTTATGATGGAAGAGCTTTCTCCTGTATTCCAACTATAAGTGCCGCCTCCACTTGCACTTAAAGTAAGAGTTTCATTAGAGCAGTTTGCGGTAGTGCCATTTGCAACACCATTGATAAGTGCAGTAGGCGGAGGAAGAACGACAATATTTACAGTATCACTGTTTGAGCAACCATTGGCATCTGTTCCGATAACAGAATACGAGGTATTTGTTGAGGGAGATACAGTAATTGAGTTTCCTGACGAACCTGTGCTCCATGTATAGGTTGTACCTCCGGTAGCGGTAAGTATGGTGTTATCTCCTTGGCAAATAGTGTCATTTCCGGAAATACTAATAGCAGGTAAAGGATTAACATTAATAGTAATTTGAGCCGTATCTTTACATCCGTTGCCATCGGTTCCGATAACGGTGTAAGTAGTCGTTGTAGAGATATTGAATGGAACACCATCTGTAACTCCATTATCCCAGCTGTAAGTATTTGCTCCATTTCCGTTTAATGTAACCTGGTCGTTTTCGCAAACAGTTGTACCGGGAGTTGCAGTTGCACTTACATTTGGTTGCGGATTGACATTTATTGTGATAGAAGTTGTATCGTTACATCCATTGCCATCTGTAACAATCACTTGATAACTGGAGGTTGATGTTGGGTTAACATTGATGCTTTGAGATGTTTCAGTAGTGCTCCATACATAACTGATTCCTCCGGAAGCAGTTAGGATAGAAGTATCACCGGCACATATTGGATTGGAAGATGCACTAATGGATGCTGTTAGAGCAGTATTGACTGTTAATGTATGATAAGCCGTATCAGTACATATTCCTGTGTAAGCTACAACCGAATACGTAGTTGTTGATGAAGGGTTAACAGTAATGCTGCTTGTTGTTTGTCCTCCGGGCGACCAAAGGTATGTAGTTCCGCCGGAAGCTGATAAAGTAACTTGTTCATTAGAACACGTAGTTGATGGACCTGAAATTGTAGCGGTTGGCGGCGATAAAACAATCACATTTATTGTAGCAGTATCTTTACACCCGGCTGAAGATGTAACATAAACATCATAAGAAGTGTTCGTATTAGGTGAAACTGTAATACTTGAAGTTGTTGCACCGGTACTCCATAAATATGTACCACCGCCGGAAGCTGAAAGAGTCGTGCTGCTACCAAGGCAAATAGTGTCATTACCTGAGATGGATGCCGTTGGTTTGGGATTTACCGTAATTGTAACACTTCCTCTATTAATGCTGACACATCCTGTTGTCGTATCTACAGCTTCTACATAATAGGTTGTAGTTCCAGGGTTTGGTGAAATAGTAAGCGGTGCTGCCCCAAGCAGGTTGCCTAAAGTATCAGCATCATAAACGTTATAAATAACATTACTTCCTGAACCGGAGCCGGAAATAGTTACTGTTTCACCTTCACAGATTGTTGTGGATGGGGATGCCGAAGCCGTTGGAGTAGGAGGAGGTGTACAAACTATTGTTCGGCAATCTATAACTTGTGTGGGTGAAATATTATTGACTACCGGCGTAAATCCATTTCTGGTTATTCCGGTATACTCAGTTGGTGAAACAGCTGTAAATGTTGGAGAAAATCCGGATGAAGCCAAGGATAAGTTTACAGCGGTACAAGAAGTATCTAACAAATCGCCATTCGGGTCAGTTTTTATGAGATGATAATTAAATCCGGTAAACTGTTGCGACATCATTGAAATAAAGTATCCGTTATCTGATGCTTGAAAACCTTCTGGAGTGATAGAGGAAAGTCCTCCCGAATAATACTTTTCAAAAATTAAGTTACCGTTTGATGGTTCAACCTTTACCATGTATGCGCCTATATTCGGTGGCACGTTAAATTCTAGAAACATTCCTATAGAAGCATATTTGTTATCATTTGTCAGAAATGCATTGAAATTTAATAACACATCGGTTCCGAGTAAAGAGCCGGAATCATAAGCATATGCCCAATTGGGAGTGCCAGAAGTGTTTATTCGCAGCAAAAGTAATTTATCACTTTCCATGCCGCCACCAATAAGAACATCACCAGATGGTAGTGTTACCGCTGATGTAAATTCATCATGTGTTCCGGCAGCGCCAAACTCTTGTGTCCACTGAATATTCCCGTTGAAATCGGTTTTAATAATCAAGGCGTTTCCATTGTCATCTGTATCGCCCTCACTGGTGTAGCCAACAAATATGTAACCATCGGATACTTCCGTCACATCGTGGACAACATGGTCGTTGTCAAATGAAGTTGTCATCATTAATACTTTTCCCCATATTAGTGTTCCCGAACTGTTGGTTTTAAAGATATAAACATTACTGGAGTCGAAACGAGGCAAAGGGCCAGAGCCGTCGGGATCAAATTCGGAAACGCTACCTGCAGCTACAAATCCTCCGTCTGAAGTTTCTATAGCCCGGCCAACTCCTTCATTATTGGCATTGCTTTTATCATATCCGTTAGACCATGTTACATTACCATTTGCATCAATGCGCATCAACATTGCTCCATTAGCATCTGATGAGCCACTGACAATATAGCCTCCGGTTGAAACATTTGCAATATCTTCCATAGATGTGGCAACTCCACCTACATATTCTTTAGCCCACAAAATATTGCCGGTTTGGTCAACCTTGAATATATTACCATAAAGAGGAATAAAGGTGGCATTTGTGCCGGCTATAACATAATTTGAGTCCGGAGCCATGGTAGAGCCACCTACCAAATCAAAATTGGCAATATCATAATTTATCCTAAATGTATTGGATTGGGAAAGTGCAATTGTAATGGATAATAAAAATACTAAGAGGGTAATTATATGTCTAAATCGCATGGTAATAAATTTTTACCACGAAACTATTTTATTTTACCTCCTTATTCAATGTGTTTTTAATAATAAATTAGGATTCTAAATCTAATTTAAAGAGGAGTAAAGTAAAAATTAATTATTTTTTATAGTTTTTTTCGTAAAGGTCAATCCATTGTTGAGGTGTCATTTTCTGCATTAATTCACCAATTAGGTCAAAAGGAATTTCCTCCGGTATTTTAAAACGAATGCAGCTTTTACCCATGTCCAGTTTACGCTTTGAATGTTTTGGATATTCCTTTGTAAACCAATCAAGCAGATTTTTATCGGCATAAATGCCCATATGATACAGTGCAATGAAGTTTTTTTGATTGGCTATACTGGCAAAAGGCAAGGGTAGCTCGGGGGAACAGTGATAACCTGCCGGATAAATGGATTTAGGCACAACATACCCAATCATACCGTAACTGATAGTTTCTTCAAAACCTTCAGGTATATTATTTAATATGACATTTCTTAGCTTTTCAAAAGCCGGTTTTCTTTCTTCCGGTATTTTGTTAAGATATTCTTGAACAGTTTGTGCTTCTATCTTCATATAAATATAAGTTTAAAATACAGCTCTGGCAATTTCTTTTACTGCCGAAGATTTCCCCATAGTATAATAATGTATGCAAGGTGCACCCTTTTGAATCAATTCTTTTGATTGCTTAATTCCCCATTCAATTCCAACTTGCTTTACTTCCTCATCTGATTTGCATTTTTCAATTTCATCCACGAGTTCATCGGGTAAATTGACATGGAAAAATTTAGGGATAAATGTAAGTTGGCGTTTAGAGGTTAATGGCTTTAATCCCGGAATAATCGGAACATTTATGCCTTCGGCACGACATCGCTCTACAAAATCAAAATATTTTTGATTGTCGTAAAACAACTGAGTAACAATGTAATCGGCACCATTGTCTATTTTTTGTTTCAGGTATTTTAAATCGGTTTTCATATTGGGTGCTTCAAAATGTTTTTCGGGGTAGCCGGCAACACCTATACAAAAATCGGTATTCATATCTTGATTTACCTCTTCGTATAAAAATTTACCGTTATTTAAGTCTTTAATTTGTTTTACCAAATCTACAGCGTGTGCATGTCCACCATCTTCCGGCACAAAATGAGTTTCTGATTTAATAGGGTCACCACGTAATGCCAATACATTGTCTATCCCCAAAAAACTAAGGTCAATCAGTGCGTTTTCGGTTTCTTCTTTGGTAAAACCTCCACAAATAAGGTGCGGAATAGTATCTACTTGATATTTGCTTTTTATAGCGGCACATATACCAACAGTTCCAGGGCGTTTGCGAATAGAAATTTTCTCCAACAATCCGTTGGCTCTTTTTTTATAAATATATTCTTCGCGGTGGTAAGTAACATTTATAAAAGAAGGGTTAAATTCCATCAATGGGTCAATACCTTCGTAAATGTGGTGAATACTCTTTCCTTTTAAAGGAGGAAGCAGTTCAAACGAAAAAAGAGTTTTTCCTTTCGCTTTTTCTATATGTTCGGTAACTTTCATTTACAGTTCAATAATACAATTTTACAGTCGGCAAATTTACACTAAAAAAGCAGCTAATTTTTTATTATTTGGTTTCTCATCGGATTTTTTCTTATTTTCGGTTAAATTATTCATTCTTAATAAGGTATGAGAAGCTTTATCGTTATAATATTTATACTTTTTTCTATTGGGTTGTTTGCTCAAAATAAAGCACTATTGGTTAATACAAAAAAATTAAAACAATCGGAGAAAGATTCTTTTGCTTTGGCCGAACGCTTGGTTACCGATGAAATGAACTTTAAAGCCGCCATTCCAATTTACGAAGTGCTAAAAAAACGGTATCCTAAAATGCTCTATTTCACTTATCGATTAGGAGAATGTTATTTACATAAAAGTGATGAGTATGCAAAAGCAGTGGAGTATTTTGAAATTGTAAATGAAAAAGAGCCTAAAGCGGCCGATGTTAAGTTTTTCTTGGGACAAGCATATTTGTTGAATTATCAATTAGACGATGCTATTGCTGTGTTTAATGAGTATTTGAAACAAAAAATTTCTAAAGAGCAGCGCGAAAAAACCGAGCACTTTATTGAAAATTGCAATAATGCCAAAATTTTGATGGAAAACCCAAGAGAAGCCAAAATTACCAATATCGGCAAACCGATAAACTCCGAATACGATGAATATGTTCCTGTGATTTCAGCAGATGAGTCGGTGATGATATTTACTTACAGAGGCGAAAAATCTACCGGAGGAAAGATGAACAGCAGTTTGATGCAAGATGATTACGGCACTTACTTCGAAGATGTTTTTATCTCGTATAAAGATGAACAAGGAAATTGGACAGAACCAAAAAGCATTGGTGAAAATATTAATACTATGGGGCACGATGCAGCCATTGCACTTTCTCCCGACGGGCAAATTTTGTTTATTTATAAAAATGTATCGGATTTGAACGGAGATATATATTTCAGCCGGTTAGAAGGAGAAGATTGGTCGCGTCCGTTACCGTTGCCGGGCAAAGTAAATACCGAGCATTGGGAAGGCAGTGCTTCTTTATCTGCCGACGGGAAAACGCTTTATTTTTCGAGTAATAAACCGGGAGGAATAGGCGGGAAAGATATTTATCGTGCGCATTTGAAAGATGATGGCACATGGGGCAAAGTAGAAAATTTAGGCATTGCCATAAACACTAAATACGATGAAGATGCACCTTTCATTCACCCCGATGGTAAAACATTGTTTTTCAGTTCAAAAGGGCATAACAGTATGGGAGGATATGATATATTTATTTCCCGTTTGCAAGATGACGGCACCTTTTCGGAGCCGGAAAATATTGGTTATCCGATAAATACTGTGGATAATGATATTTATTATGTGTTAAATTCCAGCGGTAAGCGCGGATATTATTCGAGTGGAAAACCCGGAGGAATTGGAGGACAAGATATATATATTGTTGAACCGGGTATGTTGGATATAAATCCTGATGTGGTAATGGTTTCGGGCTATACAACGCTTGACAGTGAACCGGTTGAAGCACATATTGTAGTTTATGATGAGGATACGAAAGAAAAGATTATGGAGATAAATTCATCTTCCGAAACAGGAAAATATTTGTTGAATTTACCATCAGACAGAAATTATTTAGTGATATACAGTGTAGAAGATGAAGAAATATTACCGGAAGAATTAACCATTGAAAAGCAAAAAGGATACAAAGAATTACCTTATGATGTGAACTTTATGCAATTAATGGCCGAACAAGATGATTCGCTTAATTTTTCTGTTGAAATGTCAAAAGACACTGTTGTTCCGGAAAACCCTGAAGTTGTCTTACCGGATAAACCGCTGAGCGAATTGACCGATGAAGAAATAATACAATATTTTGGTGATAAAAAAGCGCCCGGCTTAGTCTTTAAAGTGCAAGTGGCGGCTTATCGTTTTCCAGAAAATTATACGTATGAACATTTGAAAGATTTAGGAACTGTTGAAAAAGAATTATTACCCGATGGCGTTACTCGTTTTACCATCGGTAGGTATGAAACATTAAACGAAGCAATTAAATTCAATCAAACCGTGCGCGAACATGGCCAAGAAGATGCGTTTGTCATAGCAATCTATCAAGAAAAAAGAAAATATTTAAATGAATTGGTTCAGGAAGGGGTTTTGAAATAAAGAAGAACTATTTCAACAACCATAAAGCATTCCAAGCCAAAAGTGAGGCCCCGGTTTTCAGCGCTTTTTCGTCAATATCGAATTTAGGGTTGTGCACAGGGTGAATAATGCCTTTAGCTTCGTTTCTAACGCCCAAACGGTAAAAGCAAGCCGGAACTTTTTGCGAATAATATGCAAAATCTTCTCCTGTCATTCTTATGGGTAAATCCACAACATTTTCTTCTCCCAAAAATTCAATGGCTGCTTTTTTTAATTCTTGTGTCAATTCGACATTATTTTCAAGATACGGGTACCCTTTAATAATGTTTACTTCACAAGTTGCCCCAAAACTTTTGGCAACACCGCTGCAAATATTTGTTATCTGATAATGTGCTTGCTCGCGCCATTCTTCATTCATCGTTCTAAATGTCCCTTCCATATATACTTCGTTGGGAATAATATTGGTGGCGCCGTTTCCGATGATTTTACCGATAGACAATACGCTCGGAACAGTTGGGTTGGCATTTCTGCTGACAATTTGCTGCAATGTCGTAATTATTTGAGCAGCAGTTGCCACAGGGTCAATGTTTTGATGCGGCATGGCGCCATGTCCGCCTTTTCCTTTTACAGTTATATAAATTTCGTCGCACGAAGCCATATACATTCCGGGTTTAAACCCTACTTTCCCTGCATCCAATTCCGGAAATACATGTTGTCCTATAATTTCAGAAACATTCGGCTTTTCCAATACACCTTCTTTTATCATCAATGATGCGCCGCCGGGAAGTTTTTCTTCACCGGGTTGAAAAATACATTTTACCGTTCCTTCAAATTCATCTTTTAATTGTTGTAAAATGAGCATAGCACCATATAGCGATGCAGCATGCACATCATGTCCGCAAGCGTGCATTACACCTTTGTTTTGCGAAACGTAATCGCACTTGTTTTGTTCTTCTATCGGAAGGGCGTCAATGTCTGCACGCAGTGCAACGGTTTTTTTATCCGGATTTTTACCTTTAATTAGAACCACCAAACCCGTTTTAGCCATTCCTTTTGGTGAAAAACCATGTTCGGATAATTTTTTCTCTATGAAATCAGCCGTGTTGTATTCTTCAAAAGACAATTCGGGATGTTGATGCATATACCTGCGAAAAGCAACAATTTCTTCGAAAAATTGTTCGCTGAGTTGTTTTATTTTTCCCGATAAATCCATTATTTACTAAAGAAAATCATTTTTATGGCTGCCATAAGCATAACGCTGCCAAAGAACTTTTTAAGCGTTTTTTCATCAATAAAATCAATGGTTATTTTAGAACCTAAATAACCGCCAACAACAAAAAATGCAGCCAAAATCAAGGCATATTTCATATTTACTTGGTCGGCTTTGTAGTAATTGTAAACAGCTAAAATTCCTATTGGCGGAATCATCATTGCCAAGCTGGTGCCTTGGGCTTCGTGTTGTGTAAGTCCCAAAAAATACACCAATGCGGGAACAATTACTATGCCGCCGCCTACACCAATCATGCCGCTTAATATACCGGCACTGAGTCCGATAATGGTTAAAATTGCCAATGTGCTGATGCTCATACGCAAAGAGATTTTACAAAGTTATAAATTAACCGAACGCCTACACCTGTTCCTCCTTTGGGATGGTATTGGTATGGAGCCGTTAAATAAGCCGGACCGGCAATATCCAAATGAATCCATTTATAATTAGTAAAATGATTGAGGAATTTCCCGGCTGTGATAGCGCCGGCTTCTGCGCCGCCAATGTTTTTAATGTCGGCAATGTCAGATTTGATTAATTCGTCGTATTCATCCCAAAAAGGCATTTCGGCAATGCGTTCATAAACTTCTTCTCCTGTATTTTTAAGATGCTTCATTTCTTTTGTGGCTTTTTCGGTCATTCCCACAATACCGTATTTACCAATGGCTCGGGCAGCTGCGCCTGTAAGTGTAGCGGCATCAATAACCAACTCGGGATTGTATCGCTGTGCATAACTTAACGCATCGGCTAAAATCATTCGCCCTTCGGCATCAGTATTCAACACTTCTACTTTTAACCCGTTGTGCATTTCAATAATGTCGCCAGGAGCATATGCTGTTTTTCCCGGGCGGTTGTCTGTGGCAGGAATCAAAGCAATTACGTAATAAGGCAGATTGTTGGATGCGATGGCTTTAATGGCGCCCAGCATCGCTGCTGCACCTCCCATATCCGATTTCATTAAGTCCATAGAGTTTGGCGTGGGTTTTAAGCTTAATCCGCCGGTATCGTAAACCACACCTTTACCCACTAAAATCAATGGATTTTTATTTTTGGCATTTTTGGGTTTGTATTCCAAAATGGTGAATGTCGGAGGAATTTCACTTCCTTTGTTTACGGCAAGCAAACCGCCCATTTTAAGCGATTCTATTTTTGATTTTGTCAGCACTTCGGCTTTAATTTTGTGTTCCTTAGCCATTTTTTTTGCTTCTTCGGCAAGTCGGACAGCATCCAAATAATTCACCGGCTCGTTTACCAAAGTGCGGGCAAAGTAAACCGCAGAAAGCGTGTTATTTAATTCGTTTATACCGGATTCGTTTATCTTTCCTTTAATTAAAATTTCTTTTAGCGAATTTTCTTTCTTTTCCGATTTGTATTTTAGAAATTGATAGTTGGAAAGAACAGCGCCTTCGGCAGTGCAAAGTGCATCCGTTTCATTTTCAGCGTGTAAAACCACTTGGGTAATTTTGTTCTGATTGCAATAATCGGTTAGTTTTTTTCCTTTACGTCGGAATAATTCTTTGCGTTTAATCGAATTTCTTTCTTTTTCGGAAATAATTAAAATATGCTTGGAAATAAGATTTATCGCTGCAAACCCATTTTCAGACAATGTTTTTTTTAAGTATTTGAGTTGAGCATTATCAAGCGATTCGTTTTTTTGGCAATTTTCCAATGAAAAATAAACCGCCGTTTTGTTTTTTGTATTTGAAGAAGTTTTTTGAATAAGTGTCTGCATATTAATTCGTATTTTTGAAAAGTAAAGGTAATAAATAGAAATTTAAGTTACGATATGAATGTTTCAAAACTATTGAATAAAGCCCTTGATTTACAAGATTTGTCGATTGAAGAAGGTGTTTTTTTGTTCGAAAATGCTTCGACAACCGAGCTGATGGGGGTGGCAAATACAATCAGAAAAAGAAAAATCCCCAATAATAAAGTTACTTGGATAATAGACAGAAATTTAAATACAACCAATGTATGTGTAGCCAATTGTAAGTTTTGCAATTTTTATCGCATTCCGGGGCATCCCGAGTCTTACATTACCTCAATGGAAGAGTATGAAAAGAAAATTGAGGAAACTATTCGTTACGGAGGCGAGCAGTTGTTGTTGCAAGGCGGGCATCATCCGGAGTTGGGACTGGACTTTTATGTAAATATTTTTAAAGGAATTAAAGAGCGGTTTCCGAATATAAAACTACACGCTTTGGGACCGCCCGAAATTGCTCATATTGCCAAATTAGAACAAGCATCACATACCGAAGTGTTAAAAGCATTGATGGATGCAGGATTGGATTCATTGCCCGGTGCCGGCGCCGAAATACTGAACGACCGCGTTCGGCGGTTGATTTCAAAAGGAAAGTGCAGCGGGAAAGAATGGTTGGATGTTATGCGAGCTGCACATCAGTTGGGGCTCACCACATCGGCAACCATGATGTTTGGTCATGTAGAAACAATTGAAGAACGCTTTGAACATTTAGTGTGGATTCGAGAAGTGCAATATGAAAAACCCGAAAATGCAAAAGGATTTATTGCATTTATTCCTTGGCCGTTTCAAGATGACGGCACGCTGCTGAAAAGAGTGAAAGGAATTTCAAACCGGGTGACAGCCGATGAATACATCCGAATGATAGCTTTAAGCCGTTTGATGTTGCCCAATATTGATAATATTCAAGCCTCGTGGTTAACTGTTGGTAAACAAACCGCTCAAGTGTGTTTATACGCCGGAGCAAATGATTTTGGTTCAATTATGATTGAAGAAAATGTAGTGAGTGCCGCCGGCGCTCCGCATCGTTTTACGGCAGAAGGAATACAACAAGCCATTCGCGAAGCAGGATTCGAACCTCAATTGCGCAATCAACAATACGAATACAGGGATTTACCCGAAAATATTGAACAACAAGTAATTAATTATTAACTTTAACGTTCATTACTCATTTAATGAGAGGATTTTTATTTGTCATATTAACCTTTTTTACTTTCTCTTTATGGGCAACGCATAACAGAGCGGGTGAGATTACTTATACGCATGTTTCGGGTTTAACTTATGAATTTACCGTTGTAACTTATACCAAAGAAAGTGCGGTAGCCGACAGACCTTTGCTCGAAGTGCAATGGGGCGATGGAACAATTGATTCTATTCCAAGATTACAAATGGTTTCGTTGGGAAATGATATTCAAAAAAATGTATATGTGTATCAACATACTTACCCCGGCGCCGATGTTTATACCGTAATGGTTGATGACCCAAATCGAAATGCCGATATAATGAATATTCCGGGTTCGGTAAATATTCCTTTTCATATAGAAACTACACTTACAATCAGTCCCTTTTTAGGCGAAAACAGTTCACCGCAAATTTTAAATCCGCCCATCGATAATGCATGTGTTGGTGTGCCTTTTATTCACAATCCCGGAGCATACGACCCAGATGGTGACAGTTTGGTGTATTTAATTTCAGAAAGTAAATCTACCGGAGGCTCACCCATTCCCGGGTACAGTTATCCTGCCGCTTCAAATTCCATAACGGTAAATCCCGTTACCGGTGATTTAATTTGGGATTCTCCCATTCAAATAGGTGAATACAATGTGGCTATTTTAATTGAAGAATACAGAAACGGAATAAAAATAGGCGAGGTTTTGCGTGATATGCAAATAACAGTAGCGGCATGTAGTCATACGCCTCCTGTAATTACCGAAATAAATGACACATGTATTCTTGCCGGCGATACCCTTCAACTGACCATTACGGCACAAGACAACGACCCAACCGTGCCGGCGCAAGTAGTAGAGCTGACAGCAACCGGTGGGCCGTTGCAATTAAATAACTCTCCGGCTGTTTTTACGGCTCCTTCGCCGCAAAATACTATTACAGGTTTGTTTTATTGGGAAACAATTTGCAATCATATTCAAAAAAATCCGTATCAAGTGTTTTTTAAAGCGGTTGATAACGGTTCGCCTAATTTAGTCGACTTTTTTACTTTGGGAATTACCGTAATAGCGCCAAAACCTGAAAACTTAACCGCTACACCGCAAGGAAACAGTATAGTTTTAAATTGGGATCCCGAGATTTGCAGTAATGCCGTTTGTTATAAAATTTATCGTCACGACGGGCCAAGCGGTTGGAACCCTTCATACTGTGAAACAGGCGTGCCTTCATACACAGGGTTTTATTTGGTAGGGCAGGTAAATGGCGTAAATACTACAACTTTTGTTGATGATAATAACGGTGCGGGGTTATCTACCGGTAACAGCTATTGTTACAGAGTAGTGGCTTGTTTTCCTGACGGAGCCGAAAGTATTGCCTCAGATGAAGTATGTGCCACTTTGAAAAAAGATGTTGCCATTATTACAAATGTTTCGGTAAATAATACCGATGTAAATAATGGTAGTATTTATGTGGCTTGGAGCAAACCTACCGAACATGATACAATTGCATTTCCGCAGCCATATCATTATTTAATTTACCGCGGAACAACACTCAATAACCTTACATTAATTGATTCTACACTTTCTATAAATGATACTACTTACGTGGATACTTTATTGAATACAGTTGATAATCAATATTATTATAGAATTGATTTTTACAGTACCGGTAACGGATATCAATTGGTCGGAAAATCTACGGTTGCATATTCGATTTATTTGACAACTGTGCCCAACGATAATCAATTGGAATTGTATTGGAACGAAAATGTCCCATGGACAAACACACAATATGTCATTTACAGACAAAACCCTATAACACTGAATTTTGATTCAATCGGAACAGCTGTTTCCCAATATTATTTGGATGATTCTTTGGCAAATGGAAAAACTTATTGTTATAAAATAAAAAGCATTGGAAATTATACTATGCCGGGAATTATTTCGCCTTTAATAAATTATTCGCAAGAAAAATGCGACATTCCGGAAGATAAGGCTCCACCTTGTTCTCCACCAATGACAATTACTGCCGATTGCGATAATTATCTGAATACCATTGTTTGGCAAAATCCCAATAATATTTGTGCCGACGATGTTGTGGGATATAATTTGTATAAAAAAGACAGCTTGCAACAACAGGAATACGCATTAATCGCAAGCTTTACTTCTGCCGGCGATACTGTTTTTACCGACGATGAACTTTACAACTCTATTGCCGGTTGTTATTATGTTGCCGCAGTAGATTCATTCGGGAATGAAAGTGCTTTTGTCGATTCGGTTTGTGCTGAAAATTGCCCGGAATATGAACTGCCCAATGTATTTACACCCGGCAGTGATGGGTTGAATGATTCTTTAAGACCGTTTCCGTATCGCTTTGTAGATAAAATAGAATTATACATTTACAACCGTTGGGGGCAGTTGGTGTATAAAACAACCAATCCCGATGTATTATGGGACGGAACCAATTTGGAAACCGGCGAGCCCTGTACCGATGGCACTTATTTTTATGTTTGTAAAGTTTTTGAACGCTATTATGACGGCATTCACGTCAGAGAATTAAAAAACAGTTTGCAACTTATTCGCGAAAAAACGCCTATCAATACTCAATAGAACAGCAATATGTTTACAGGAATTATAGAAACACTTGGTGAGGTAACCCATGTAGAAAAAGAAGGCACAAATGTACATTTTACTATAAAAAGTGCATTTACCGATGAATTGAAAATTGATGAAAGTGTAGCGCACAATGGCGTTTGTTTAACCGTTGTGTCAATCAATCATGATGAATATACCGTTACGGCGATTAAAGAAACATTGGATAAAACCAATTTAAGTGAGTTAAAACCGGGCGACAAGGTAAACTTGGAACGAGCCATGCCGGCAAACGGGCGCTTTGACGGGCATATTGTTCAAGGACACGTAGATACGGTTGCCCAATGTATTTCTGTAAAAGAAGAAGACGGCTCTTGGTTTTTTACTTTTGAATTGCCCGAAGCTACCAATCAAATGGTTGAAAAAGGTTCAATTACCGTAAACGGCATTAGTTTAACGTTGGTTAATGTTTCCGATAAACAATTTTCGGTAGCCATTATTCCCTACACTTTTGAACATACCAATTTGCAATTTGTGAAACCCGGCAATACTGTGAATATAGAGTTTGATGTAATAGGCAAATATGTGGCTAAAATGCTGAAAGGATATACAGCTTAAAAATTCAACACTTCAATTTTGTTACGGTAAATTTTTATCTCGCCCTTTTTTTCCAATTGTTTTAATAAACGGGATACAACAACTCGTGAGGTGTTTAAGTCTGATGCAATTTCCTGATGCGTATTGGTAATGCACGTGTCGCCGGTTACTTTTACTTTGTCAATAAGATATTTGTGCAAACGCTCATCCATTTTCATAAAAGCAATAGAATCAATGGTTTCAAGCAATTCTTCAAAACGATTATTAAACGATTCTATTACATAAACCCGCCACGATTTGTACTTTACCATCCAAATATCCATAAAATCAATCGGAAAACGGATAACCTCTGATTCAGTTTCGGTTTGGGCACGGATTTCACTCTTGCGGTTTTGCAAACAGCAGTTTAGCGACATGGCACACGTATCGCCGCTTTCAAGGTAATAAAGCAACAATTCGTTGCCGCTTTCATCTTCTCTGAAAACCTTTATGGAACCGTTTATCAGTAAAGGTATATCGCGAATTTCTTCATCAATATCAATTAAATATTCACCTGCCGGAACTTTTTCATATTTTCCGTAACGGATAATTTCTTCAATCAAACCTTCTTCAAAAATCCCGTTAAAGCGTAGTTTTAATGTTTCTATTATCTTATCATTTGAAATCATGAATCAAATATAATTGAAAACTAGTGCCATTTCAATATTTAGCTAAAATATTTTTGATTGTTGTGACAATTTAATTAGTTTTAATCTAAATACAATAAAATTATATAAATGGCAGCTAAAAAGTTCGGAACCTTTGCCGGTGTGTTTGTCCCTTCGCTCTTAACAATTTTGGGCGTAATTATGTATTTACGTCTGGGTTGGGTAGTAGGAAATGCAGGATTGTACGGTGCAATTTTAATTATTTTAATCGCACACGTAATATCCGTTACAACCGGATTAAGTATCTCATCTATTGCCACCGATAAAAAAGTAGGTGCCGGAGGGGTTTACTATGTGCTGTCCAGAAGTTTGGGCTTGCCTATTGGTGGTGCAATTGGTATTACGCTATTTGTAGGAACGGCGCTTAGTATTGCCTTGTATTTAATAGGTTTTGCCGAAAGTTTCAATGCTTATTTCGATTTGGATACTTCCATCAACGGATTGCGCATTACGGGCTCGGTTGCCTTGTTGGCTCTAACTGTTTTGGCATTTATCAGTACCGATATAGCTTTAAAAGCTCAGTTTTTTATTTTGGCAGCCATAGCACTTTCATTGTTGTCGATATTTTTTGGGCATTCACCGCAAAAACCCGATGAAATTGTATTATTCCCCAATTCCGATATATCATTGGAAACTATTTTTGCCGTATTTTTCCCGGCAGTTACCGGTTTTACGGCAGGAATTGCCATGTCGGGCGATTTAAAAGATTCTAAAAAATCCATTCCGGTTGGAACAATGGCGGCAATAGCCGTGGGTTTAATCGTTTACCTCGGATTAGCTTTTTTTATGGTTTATACCATCGATGCCGATTTGCTCAAAAACGACTATAATATTTTAATGAAGGTAGCGTTGTTTGCGCCGGCAGTAGTTGCTGGTATATGGGGCGCAACACTTTCTTCGGCTTTGGGCGGAATATTGGGAGCGCCGCGTATTTTACAAGCAATGAGTATTGACCGCATTACGCCTAAAATTTTTGCCAAAGGAAAAGGAGCGTCCAATGAGCCCATAAATGCATTGATACTTACGGTTATTTTGGCACAAGCCGGAATATTAATTGGGGAGTTGGATATGATTGCCCGTGTGGTTTCTATGTTCTATTTGGCGGCTTATGGATTTATAAACTTGTCTTTTTTCTTGGAGAGTTGGGCAAGTACCGATTTTAATCCGTCGTTTAAAGTAAAACGCTGGATTGGTGCCGTAGGATTTATCGCTGCTTTTGCTGTAATGTTCAAACTCGATATGTTGGCAATGATTGCGGCATTGGTCATTATGGGCGGCATTTACATTTATTTGGCACGAAAAGAAATTTCTTTGGGTTCGGGCGATATTTGGCAAAGTGTATGGGCAAATTTGATAAAAAGAGGTTTACGAAAACTGGATGCCAAAACCGAACATGTCAGAAATTGGAAACCCAATGTATTGCTTTTTAGCGGAGGGTCGGCAGCCCGCCCTCACTTGATAGAATTTGCAAAAGAACTTGCCGGCAACAGCGGTTTAATTACAAATTTCGACTTAATAGAAAATCCCAATGCCGATAAATTGTTTCCAAAACCCAAATCGGCCGTTGAGGATGAATTGTTAAAAAAATACCACATTTTTGGACGAAAGATTGAGGTAAAAGATATTTATGAAGGTATTCAGATTATTGCCACAACTTTTGGTTTTTCGGGTATAGAGCCCAATACGGTTTTAATGGGATGGGGAAAGAATACCAAAAATCCCGAAAAATTTGCTCAGCTGACCAAAAATTTAATTGAGCAAGATTACAATGTTTTATTTTTAGATTACGATGTAAAATCAAAATTTGGAAATTACCAAACCATCGATTTGTGGTGGCACGAAGAAAACAGCAACGGAATGCTTATGCTCAGCATTGCCCGGTTGTTGCATAATTCCGAAAAATGGCGAAATGCCAAAATACGCATTATCCACATTAACAATACCGATGTTTCTAAAAAGGTAATTGAAACCAAACTGCACAATATTGTAGAAGATTATCGCTTAAATGCCGAAGTGAAAGTGATAAATAATGCTGTAGAAAAATTACCGGTTTACGAGTTGATGATTACACACTCTTCAAAAACCGATTTAATACTTGCCGGCATTCCCGAAATTGAAGGTAACGAAGCCACATTTGTAGAACAAACCAATAAATTATTCCACAATATCGGTACTACCTTGTTGATAAAAGGTTCGTCCAAATTTAAGGCTGTGGAGGGCTTGCAGGTAAATGAATTGAAAAGTGAAGCGGTTGTTCAACCTGTAAAAATTAAATCTGAAAATCTTATACCACTTTCGTTACCCGAAAATCAAACATTGGCAAACTTAATTGTTGAATTTGATGCCAAATACATTAAATTGGTGAATGAATTTTTGGGTGAAAAAATAAACGGTATATCCGGTGCTTACAAATCATTTTTGGATGATATATATAAAACGGTAGAGGCAAACGATGATGCGAAAAAAGCATTGCGTTCGGCAAAGAGTATTTCGCAAAATTTCAAGAAAAAAGAGTTGCCCGTGCTGAACAATGTGCTGTCTGACAGTATAGCACAATTTATGGCTGAGCTGGAATTTTTTATCAGGCAACAAAAAACTGTGGTTAAGTTTAACTTATCTAAAAAAGATTTGGAACCGCTTGCCGGTGAATCATTCTATTCAAAAACAATCAGAAAATTTAAAAAGTTTCAGTATTCTCTCTTCAAAACAGCCAAACACCGTGTAAAATGGCGTAAGGCATTGTGGCATTATTATCAAACAAAGTTTATTAATGATTTTTATGATTTCGAACATCAAATAGGGGTAGAAACGGCTACTTTGTTGCTCAAAATACAACAAGGGTTTCATCAATATATTGAACAAGAAGATAAAAATATTGCCCAAAGTAAATTAAAAGAGCTGTTTGAATACATTGAAACAACGCGCAATACAATTGTCGTTGATTTATTAAACAAACACAGAGCATACTTGCAACAGGTAAAATCGAGCTTTTTGCATTTTGATTTCAATGAAGACCTTGAAGAACATTTAGCCGATATTGATACAAGAAAGTTAAAGAAAGTAAAAGAACTGGTACAGAAATACGGCGAGTTTTGGTATCAAAATCAAAGGATTTTCCATAATCAACTCGAAGAAGATTTACAATTAAATGCTTTGGGTGTGTTGGTTAGAAGAAAATCCAAAACCATAGAACAACGTATAAACAAAGAATGGTTCCAAGCTTTTGAGCAACAAATAAGTGTGCTGAAAGAAAAATCTTTGCCCGAAGATTCGGTTGCTTTCTACAATATTGAAACTGTAATGGAAGAAGTGCAAAATGCCTTCAGACAAGCAATATTACAGGTTGATGAAAGTGTAACGGTTATTCATCCCGACGATTTCAATAATTTTTCCGAAAAGCAAGAAATGCTTTCAACAGTAGTATTGGATATTGCTCAAATTGCCGATTATATTGTCGAAAACCGATTTATTGTTCCTTTAAGAGAAGAACTTCAAAAAATCATAAACAAACTCTACGTACTGCAACAAATGTTGCATCACAACAGACAATTGGTCAGTTATGTGCTTGAAAACAAAGATATTTCGGAAAATGAAAGGCAAGAAATTTTCCAAAAGTCGGATAAAGAAATACAAGAAATTTCAACCGATTTGGAACTGTTGAAAAAACAGCTAAAGGAAACACTGCGCGATATTATGCTCAATACCATTCACGATTTGGATATCCGTTTTATCATTGAGCAATCCGACCAATTATCGCAATACATTAAAACCATACAACGTAAAAAAGGCATTAAAAAAATTACGCATACGCTTGAACGAAAATACAGCCGATATGCCAAAAAAGTTAAAAATTACTATGTTTATGTCAATGAAAAATGGCGACAATCGGAGTATATTCAAAAGGTTTCGGCTTATGCCAATGATGAGTCTAAATTGGCTGATTTTGTGCAAGCTACAGAATTGTCGGCATCGGTAAAAAATAAAATACCTTATTATTATCAGCAATTATTTGGGCAAAAACACTTGTATAACAGCTACTTTTTGGAAACGCGTAAAATAGAGCTTGATTATTTTAAAGATGCCATTGCATTATCAGAAAATAATTTATCAAAAGGCGCTATAGTGGTAAGCGGTTCTCCGGGCGTAGGTAAAACTTATTTTATAGAATCGGCAATTAAAAATTTGGGTATTTCCAATTTTTACAAACTAAATTTTCCGTTTGGATTATCCCCTACGGTTAATGAATTCAAAAAAATGGTGCAATCGGTTACGCAATTAACCGGTTCGGTAGAAGAAATTTTTGCCCAACTGCCAAAAAATACCGTTTTTGTTATAGAAAATATCGAAGCGTGGAATAATCCTTCGGAAAAAAATAATCCGGTAAAGCATATATTGCATTACATCAATAAGTATAATCATCAATTGCGGTTTATTGTCAGTATCAATCATAAAAATATCGAATACTTTAACCGGTGGTTCGACTTTAAAAAATACATGGCACATTTTATCTTATTGTCGCCATTGAATCGAGAGCAAATTCAACAAATTATATTAGACCGCCATTTAACCGGAGGTGTGCAACTGTTTTACAACGATGTGTTGGTAGAGCAAGCATCGAAAAAAGATTTACGTCTTTTGTTTACTACAATTCACAAGTTAAGCAACGGAAATATTAGTGTGGCAATGCAATTGTGGTTGTCGTTTATTAAGCAAGAAAATGATTATTTGGTTATTAAACCGCATTATGTTCCGTCTTTCCCTGAAATTAATGATGATGCGAATATAGCGCTTTTATACTCGTTTTTCAGTCAATTGCAAATGACAGAGCAACAAATTAAGCTGTCTTTTGGCAAAACAATTGAAAATTTTGAATCGTTGGAAAGAGCAGAAGTAATTTATCGCGGAAACGGAAAAAATTATTACATCAATCATCATTTACTGCCTTGGATAGAAAATTGGTTGGAAACTAAAAATATAATACAATGAATATAGTAGGATTATTACACATAGGAGATATTTTGGTGATTTTAATCTTATGGGGCATTTTGTTTGTGATACAAAAAGTTGTACTGAGATTTATTCATTTGCTTCCGTTTAAAATTGTTAAACAATCATCGTTTGTAAAAAAAGTCAATATCGTATTGTGGACCTTTTTTGCCTTGCTGTCAGTTTTGTATTTGGGCAACAAAAGCTTATTGTTTACCGTGTTTTTATTAATAGCGGTTGCTTTGGCATTTTGGTCTTTTTGGCGCGATTTTTTTGCCAATATTGTTATTCAGTTTAATAATGAATTGAAAGAAAATGAAAAGATTAAATGGAAAGAGATAACCGGAACCATTAAACAAATAACCACACGCAATATTTATTTGGAAACCGACGATGGAAAAATGGAAATAATTCCGTTGCATTTATTTGTATCGGATGCATATACCAAGCTTCAGCAAGTCAATAAACCGTTAAAATATTCTTTTTCGGTAAATGATGCGGATAAAAATCCTGAGGAATTAAAAAAACAATTGTTTGTGTCGCCGTGGGTAATTAAGCATTTACCTGTATCGGTAGAAAAATCGGAAAACGGATTCCGGATTACTTGCTATACGTTTAATAAATCTACGGCATTAAAAATAACTGTTTAACGCAATTTAACATTCATTATCAATTGATTAACAATAGTTGGCCGGTTAAATTACTACTTTTGTTACAGACAAAATAAATAACGGTTTCGTTTCATAATCCCTTCATAGTTTATAACCGGTATTTTTAGAGTCTATGCAATTTATCAAAAGAGAAAGCCGCTCATAGAATTGTGAGCGGCTTTTGCATTAAATTAGTATTAACCCCCAAAAATTTAATGCGAAATTATAAGTTTTTCCATAGTCAAATTTCCTTCTTCATCCATTATGTGAAAAAATAAATACCGCTGTTGAAATCATCTAATTTTACCTTGTTAATATTGTTGAAAGTTTGATTTGAATAAACAAGTTTTCCTAAACTATCATATATGTTCAGTGTGAATTTATTGGGGTAAACACTTCCGTTACTGCCGACATTAAAATTCAAATAATAATAATCGCCAATTCCAATATCATTTAATCCTGAAAAAAATGCAATATCTGAAGCACTTGAGGGAGAAAAATCCAAATTTGCCGTGGAATTATCGCCATCATGATTCAAACAAACATCTATCCGCCCACCATAAGTTAAACCGTATGTGGTGTCAAGCATATTGGTAAGTGTATTCCATGTTTGTGCACTTAAAGAAAAGCCGTGAATAAACAATACCGGGTAAGGTAATTGCATGGCAGAACTTTTGTCTATAGGTTTTAATTTATACCGATTGCCCAGCGAATCGGGAGCCGAATAATTTTTTACCGAATCGGCTCTTTGATAAACAAAATAGGAAGGGTTGTCCAAAATTTTATTTTGCCCATGCAATGAAAGTGTGACAAATAATAATAGGAGAAAATATATAAAGCTGTGTTTCATTTTAATATATTATATAAATAAAAGTTTTACATAAATATAAAAAATAAAACGTATCAATCAAAAAAATATAACGTTGTTTTATTGTTAACAACCTCTTAATACAAAAAAATCAGTTTTATTTTGGTCCTTTCTCCGGGTATTTTCCTTCAAATTGTTTGTAGAAGTTTACAATTTCTTCAAGGTCTTTTTCAACATTTCCCGTGGGCTTAAATACCGGTCCGATGCCGGTAGTTTTTGTCTTAAAATCAATATAACCCAATACGATAGGTACATTGGCTTCTTGAGCAATGTAGTAAAATCCTTTTTTCCATTCAGGAGCGTAACTTCTTGTACCTTCAGGAGTAATAACCAAAACCAATTCATCGCGTTCTTTAAACATTTGAGCAATTGCTGAGGTAAGATTTGTACTTTTTTTACGGTTTACCGGAATACCGCCCATTGCTTTTAATATCGGTCCTAACGGAAAGAAAAATAAATCGCTTTTGATGGGGATTTTTACCGGAATACCGGCAGCCCAAAAGTACAATTTGGCATAAACAAAATCCCAATTTGAGGTATGTGGCGCGGCAATCAACACATATTTTTTCAAATCTTTGGGAATTTCACCTTTTTTTTGCCACCCCATTAGTTTATATAAAATGAAATTTGCTATGCGTTTCATAATATTATTTTTATCTAAATTACTTTTTTTCTAAACATTTTCATTTAATTTTAGGCAAACAGTCATTTTTTATGGATAAAAAGCATTTTTTATTATTTACAATATTGATTTATACCTTTTTTGCCTCAGCAACCAATGACAATGCAACCCTTGGCACACAGCAAAATGCACTTGCCGGTAATGATTTGTTTGTGAGTAATGTGTGGGCTGCTCACAATAATGTTTCATTGTTGGGCAACGTAACCGATTTTCAGGGTGGCGTTTTTTATCAAAACCGCTTTATGCTTAAACAGTTGGGGTTAAAAGCTTTTGCATTGACGTTGCCCGTAAAAAATGCATCTTTTGGCTTGTCCTATAATACTTTTGGGTATAGTTTGTTTCAAGAAAATCAATTGAAAATAGCTTATGGAATGAAATTGAGCGAAAAAGTAACGGCAGGCGTGGGGTTGAGTTGGCTAAACAATCAAATAAACACCGAATACGCTCAAAAATACAATTTCATTCTTCCGGAAATGGCAGTTACATTTAAAGTTACCGACCATTTAACAGTAGCAACAACAGTTTTTAACCCGATGATGCAAAAAATAAAATCATCCCGATACGATGAGCGTATTCCAACAATATTTAAACTGGGTGCGAATTATAAGTTTTCCGACAAAGTTATTCTTCATACACAAATAGACAAAGATTTGGACTTTGACGCATCGGTAAAAGCCGGAGTTGAGTATATTATTTCCGAAAAAATAAATTTGAATATTGGAGTAGCCACCTCGCCAACAATTGCGGCTTTTGGCGTAGGATACAATTTAAATAATTGGATGCTCAATTTTGGTGCTTCTGTGCATCAGCAATTGGGTGTGTCGCCATCTGTAGGTATTATTTATCGAAAAAAATAAAACATAATTTGAGCGGTGCAAAATTTTAAATTTCATATTCTTTTACTTTTTTCAATTATATTCTCATCTTCTTTGTTTGCACAAAAAACAGTTGACGATGAGGATGATAAAACCAATATTATTGAGCAACGTGTAGAATATTTACTGGAAAACAGCGATGCATCCGAAGGTGATTTTACCACAATTTTTGAGAATTTATTGTATTACTTTGAGCATCCCATCAATCTGAATAATACCGATTACCAAGAACTTTCTTCTTTGGGTTTGCTTACCGATATACAAATAAAACAACTGCTCGACCATATTGCCAAATACGGCAAACTGCTAACCATTTACGAATTGCAAACCATTCCTTCGTTTGATTTGGAAACCATCCGTTTGATTATGCCATTTGTAAAAGTTTCGGGAAATATTGAACAAATGCACGTCAGTTTTAAAGAAATGATGCAAAACGGAAACCACCAATTATTTGTTCGTGCCTCACAAATTCTGGAAGAAAAAAAAGGTTTTTCTCCGGCAGATGATTCTACTTTAAATGCCAATCCCAACGCCCGATATTTAGGTTCGCCGCTTAAGCTTTACTCGCGCTATAAATTCAATTACGGAACAAACATCAGCATCGGTTTTACTACCGAAAAAGATGCCGGCGAATCATTTAATAATGGATTTGATTTTTACTCGGCACATGCTTTTTACAGAGGAAAGAATTTTATCAGACAATTGGCAATTGGCGATTTTCAAGTAGAAATTGGACAAGGGCTTACGTTTTGGACAAGCCGGGCTTTTCGTAAAAATGCCAATATTATGCTCATTAAACGAAGCGGGCAAATTTTAAGACCTTACACTTCGGTAGATGAAAACAAATTTTTACGCGGAGCCGCAGTAACTTTATCGCCAACCGAAAAAATTACGGTTACGGCTTTTGGTTCTTCCAACAAAATTGACGGAAATGCCAATTCTTCCGACACGTTGAATACAAATGAAGATATTTTCACTTCTTTTCAATCCTCGGGATTACATCGTACTTACAACGAGTTAGCCGATAAAGATGCCTTAACGGATAATTTAATGGGTGGTTATATTCGGTACAATCAAAAGCAGTTTGTCAATATAGGAGTTTCGGGCGTTTACCGTAAGTTGAGCGGATCTATTACGCCAAATAAAAATTTATATGCCAAATACCGGTTTGCCGGAAATGAAAATTTTATTACTGGACTGGATTATAATATTGTTAAAAATAATTGGAATGCTTTTGGCGAAATCAGTCGTTCGCAATCGGGTGGAGTGGCTTTTACCTCGGGCGTGTTGAGTGCGCTGTCGCAAAATTTTTCATTGGCGGCGTTGTACAGAAATATTCAACCCGATTTTCAGCAAATTTACAGCAATGCCATTACCGAAAGCAGCACTACCGAAAATGAAAAAGGATTGTATTTAGGGTTGCAAGCAACACTTCCACACAAGTTTTTCTTGTCGGCTTACTTTGACCAATTTACCTTTCCGTGGTTAAATTATCAGGTGAATGCACCAAGCAACGGACATCAATTTTTGGCGCAATTAAATTATACGCCGTCGCGTAAGTTGGATATATATTTTCGCATACGCGGAAGAAAAAGACAAAAAAACACCAAACAAGAAGGGGTGATGATTGATTATTTGACAGATGAATATCAAACCAATTACCGCTGGAATTTAGATTATAAAGTATCGGAAAGTGTACGGTTAAAAACGCGTGTAGAATATGTGGTTTATCAACTTATGCCTCAAAATGCCGAAACCGGATATTTATTGTATCAAGATGTAATTTACAAAGCACTAAGCAGTCCGGTACAAGTAACGTATCGTTTCGGGTTATTTGATACCGACTCTTACAATGCTCGAATTTATGCTTTTGAAAACGATGTGTTGTATGCATTTAGTATTCCTGCCTATTACAACAAAGGCACAAGGCAATATCTGTTGGTGCGTTATACATTGAAAAAAGGAGTGGATATTTGGCTGCGATATGCTGTTACGACTTACACTAATGTAAACACTATTGGCAGCGGATTAGAAGAAATTTCAGGGAATACAAAATCCGAAATAAAGGCACAGTTGCGTTTGAAGTTTTAAAAAGAATGGATAAAATAAAAAAGTTGAGGTTAATATAACCCCAACTCCACTTTTGCTTCTTCGCTCATCATATCTTTGTCCCAAGGCGGTTCCCAAGTGAGGGTAACTTTTGCCGATTTTACGCTCCACAAACCGTTTACTTTTTCCTCTACTTCGGGTGGCAATGTTTCGGCAACCGGACAAGATGGTGAAGTCAGTGTCATTACAATCTCTACATTAAAGTCATCGTCTATATTTATTTCATAAATCAACCCCAACTCATAAATATCAACAGGAATTTCGGGGTCGTAAATGGTTTTCAATACATCAATAATTTGACGTTCAACCTCTTTTTTTATCAGTTCTTTTTGGGGTTCGTTGTTGTTCTCTTTGCTCATAGTCGGTCCTCCGGTTAATTATTGCTTAAAGCTAGTGCATAGTTTTTAATTTGTTTTATCATGGATACCAAACCATTGCTTCGCGTTGGCGAAAGATGTTCTTGCAAACCTATTTCGTTGATAAAATCGGTGTTTGCTGCCAAAATTTCTTCGGGCGTATGCCCCGAAAAGACTTTCAGTAACAGGGAAATGATTCCTTTGGCAATAATGGCATCACTATCGGCGGAGTAGTAAATTTTACCGTCTTTGTTTTCGGCGTGCAGCCAAACTCTCGACTGGCAACCTTTAATCAGGTTTTCATCGGTTTTATATTTTTCGTCTATTTGTGGAAGTTCTTTGCCCAACTCGATAATATGTTCGTATTTATCCATCCAATCATCGAAAAAGGCAAAATCATCAATTATTTCTTGTTGTGCTTCTTGAATAGTCATAACTGTTGGATTAACGTAATAAATTTACGGCTTTTTCGAGTGCCGCAATAAAAATATCCACTTCTTGCCGGGTATTATATACTGCAAAACTGGCTCTTACTGTTCCCGGAATGTTAAATTTATCCATTACAGGTTCGGCGCAATGGTGTCCGGTTCTAACGGCAACGCCCATTTTATCCAACAAAACTCCAATGTCTGACGGGTGCGTGCCATCTACAACAAATGATAATACTCCGGCTTTATTTGGTGCTTCGCCAATAATTTTTACTCCGGAAACAGTTTTAATCTTTTCGGTTGCATAAGTAAGCAATTCGTGTTCGTGGCGGGCAATCTCATTTACACCGGTTTCGAGCATGAAATCAATGGCTTCGCTCAAAGCTATGGCACCTGAAATATTGGGTGTGCCGGCTTCAAAGCGGTAGGGTAATTCGTTGTATTCGGTTTTTTCAATGGTTACGGTTTTTATCATGTCGCCACCACCTTGGTAAGGCGTCATTTGGCTCATCAACTCTTTTTTTCCGTACAAAACGCCAATACCGGTGGGCGCATACATTTTATGTCCCGAAAAGGCATAAAAATCACAGTCTAATGCTTGAACATCTACCGAAAGGTGGGGGACAGCTTGTGCGCCGTCAATTAGAATCAATGTGTTGTTGCCGTTTTTGCTGCGCACGTAATCAATAATTTCTTTAATGGGATTGATTGTCCCCAATGCATTGGAAACTTGTGTAAGGGCAACTATTTTGGTTTTTTCTGAAACGAGATTTTTTAGCTCCTCAACATTTAAAATACCTTTTTCGTCAAACGATGCGGCTTTTAGTTTCGCGCCGGTTCTTTCACAAGCCATTTGCCACGGAACAATGTTTGAATGATGCTCCATCTCCGAAATCAGCACTTCTTCACCCTGTTGTAAAAAATTTTGCGAAAGCGAAAAAGCAACAAGATTGATGCTTTCGGTTGTGCCGCGCGTAAAGATAATTTCTTCCGAATGGTTTGCATTTATAAACTGCCGTACTTTTTGGCGGGCTTGTTCGTATTTGTCGGTAGCTTTTTGACTTAACGTATGCACCCCTCGATGCACATTGCTGTTGTAATGCAAGTAATAATTGCTGATGGATTCTATTACGCGCAAGGGCTTTTGCGAGGTTGCTCCATTGTCGAAATACACCAACGGTCGTTTGTTTATCTCTTGATTTAGTATCGGAAATTGAGCTCTTATTTGGTTAATGTCCATTTTATTTTACTGTTTGTGAGATAAAATTACCGTTGAAAAATGACAGTTACTGTATCAATTGTTCTATTTCTTGGCTGATAAATGCAGTGTAAGTATCATCTTCAATATTATCGATGGTGTCGTTTAAAAATGCCGAAATAAGCATTTTTTGAGCCGTTTTTTCTTTTATACCTCTTGCCCGTAAATAAAATAATGCTTCTTCATCCAACTGTCCGGTAGATGAACCGTGACTGCATTTTACATCATCGGCATATATTTCCAATTCGGGTTTGGCGTAAATATTGGCAAAGTCGGATAACAGGATATTGGCATTGGATTGGAATGCGTTAATTTTTTGGGCATCTTGACGCACCATCACTTTTCCGTTAAATACGGCAGTGGATTTATCATCGGCAATGGTCCGAAACAGCTGGTTTGAGTAACAGTTGGGTTGCTGATGGTCGATGAAAATATGTTGGTCAATATGTTCGTTTTCTTTGGTTAAAGTTGCGCCGTTTACTGTTGTAGTAGTATTTTCGCCACTCGATTGAACAAGTGTATTGTTGCGAATAAATGCAGTATTGTAAGAAGCTAAATGTGTGTTGTAAGCAGAATCTTGATTTTGCAATATATGCGTGGTATCGATTAATGCATTATTGCTCAGGTTTTGATATTTGTAATAATTGCATGTGCTGTTGGGCATTAGCACTATTTCCGAAAGTTGATTGATTAAAGCGTTTTCAACACCGGATTGATTGATGAAAAATTCCTTTATAGTGATTTTTGCTCCGGTATCGGCCAAAATAAGGTTTCGGGGAATTAACAATAAATTGTCGTTTGTGATAATTTGAATGATTTGGACTTTTTCATTTGATAAAGTCGGAACGCCCAATATATAGCCCGAATTGTGAAAAGCCGTATTTACCGCATCAAAAAATCGTTTTTGGTTGTTTGCCAATTTGTTGTAAAACGACTGGTATTTTTGCTCAACCAATGCATCCGAAAAGGGAATTAAATCGATAGAAGCATTAACAATTTTTGAATAATCTTTTGCAAAAACACCGTTTACAAATACCAATGTGCTTTCTTCGTTATTTAACGGCAGTTTTTTCAGAATGCTTTGGTCAAATTCGGCAACTTCGTAACCGGGCAGTTGATAATTTTTTTTGAGCAGTTTGTTTACACGTGTGTATCGCCAAAACTCATCTTTGGTGGTTGGCGCAGGAATGTGCATTAAATGTTCAAGGGCTTTGTATCTTACCGGATTTTTAGAAATATCTTCGGTACTGAACAAATCCAGGAACTGAGATTTTATATCGTTTTTTTCGAGGGTTTCCATAAATGATGGTTTAATTTGTAAAATGTTATTTTTTAAACCGATTCTTTAATCCAGTCGTAACCTTTTTCTTCCAATTCCATGGCAAAGTTTTTATCGCCTGTTTTTACTATTTTACCGTTGTATAAAACGTGTACAATGTCGGGAACGATGTAATCGAGCAAACGCTGGTAGTGCGTAATAACGATGGTGGCGTTATCCGGACGGCGTAACTTGTTTACTCCGTTGGCTACAATGCGTAATGCATCAATATCCAAACCCGAATCGGTTTCGTCTAAAATAGCCAATTTTGGGTCTAAAACAGCCATTTGGAATATCTCGTTACGTTTTTTCTCACCACCCGAAAAGCCTTCGTTTACGGCGCGTTGCAGAAATTTAGGGTCGAGTTCAACCAATTTGGCTTTTTCTTTTATCAATTTAATGAAATCTTTTGCCGAGAGCGGTTCCAAACCTTTGTATTCTCTAATTTCGTTTACGGCAGTTTTCAAAAAATTCATATTGCTTACTCCCGGAATTTCTACCGGATATTGAAAGGCCAAAAACAAACCTTCGGCAGCACGTTCTTCAGGTTCTAAATCAAAAAGATTTTTTCCTTTGAACAATACTTCACCTTCGGTAATTTCATAATCGTCTTTTCCGGCAAGAACGGCCGAAAGCGTACTTTTTCCCGAACCGTTTGGTCCCATTATGGCGTGTACTTCGCCTTCGTTTACTGTCAGGTTGATGCCTTTTAATATTTCATTGCCGTCAATGGCTGCGTGTAAGTTTTTTACTTCGAGTAATTTCATTTTTACAATTTTTTATAGTTATCCTACGCTTCCTTCCAAGCTTATTTCTAATAATTTTTTTGCCTCTACGGCAAATTCCATCGGTAAATTTTCCAATACTTCGTGGCAATAGCCGTTTACAATTAAACTAATGGCTTTTTCTTCTTTAATACCTCTTTGCAGACAATAAAAAATTTGGTCTTCGCCAATTTTTGAGGTTGTTGCTTCGTGTTCAACTTTTGCCGATTTATTTTTTACTTCAATGTAAGGGAAAGTGTGTGCGCCGCATTTATCACCCATTAGCAAAGAATCGCATTGGGTATAATTGCGTGCATTATGTGCATTACGATGTACTTGCACCAACCCGCGGTATGCATTTTGCGAAAATCCGGCAGAAATTCCTTTGGATATAATGGTGCTTTTGGTGTTTTTTCCCAAGTGAATCATTTTTGTTCCGGTATCGGCTTGTTGGTAATTGTTGGTAACAGCCACCGAGAAAAATTCGCCGGTAGAGTTGTCGCCTTTTAATATTGTTGAAGGATATTTCCAAGTAATTGCCGAGCCGGTTTCCACTTGAGTCCAAGAAATTTTTGCGTTGTGGTGTGCAATACCTCGTTTGGTAACAAAATTATAAATACCGCCTTTTCCTTCTTCATCACCGGGATACCAGTTTTGCACGGTGCTGTATTTAATTTCGGCATTATCCAGTGCTATTAACTCTACTACTGCGGCGTGTAATTGGTTTTCATCGCGCATAGGGGCGGTGCATCCTTCAAGATAACTGACATAACTGCCTTCGTCGGCAACAACAAGCGTGCGCTCAAATTGTCCGGTGTTGGCTTCGTTTATTCTAAAATAAGTGGAAAGCTCCATTGGGCAACGAACTCCTTTGGGGATATAACAAAATGAGCCGTCGGAAAATACAGCAGAGTTGAGTGCGGCAAAATAATTATCGGTAGTGGGAACAACGGTTCCCAAATATTTCTTTACCAATTCAGGGTGTTCTTGAACGGCTTCGGAAAATGAGCAAAAAATGATGCCCAATTCTTGCAGTTTTTCTTTAAATGAGGTTTTTACCGAAACAGAATCCATTACGAAATCTACGGCAACGCCGGTCAATCTTTGCTGTTCTTCAAGTGAGATGCCCAATTTTTCCATTGTTTCTTTCAGTTCGGGCTCTACATCGTCCCAACTTTCGTATTTTTTTGTTTTGGGTGCGGCGTAATAGATAATATCTTGATAGTCAATTTCAGGAATTTTTAAATGAGCCCATTTGGGTGGTGTCATTTTTTGCCACGCCCGAAATGCATTGAGTCGCCATTCGAGCAACCACTCAGGTTCGTTTTTCTTTTTGGATATAAGTTTGACAATATCTTCGTTTAATCCTTTGGGGATTTTTTCGGTTTCGATATTGGTTGTAAAGCCAAACTCGTATTCTTTGTTTTTTAAATCTTCTTTTAAATTATCCTCGGTATATGCCATAATGCAGTATTCTCTTTTTATAATGAAAAGCTTTCGCCACAACCGCACGTTCTTTGTGCGTTGGGGTTGTTAAAAATAAAACCTTTACCGTTTAGTCCGCCTTCGTAGTCGAGTGTGGTGCCTACCAAATAAAGAAAACTCTTTTTGTCGCACACTACTTTCATTCCGTTGTCTTCAAAAACTTTGTCGTTTTCTTCATCAATGGTGTGGTCAAAGGTCAGTTGATAGGTTAAACCCGAACAACCGCCACCTTTAACCCCTACTCGTATGAAAGCATTTTCGGGTGCGCCTTCTTCTTTCATCAATTCTTGGGCTTTCTTTTTGGCGCTTTCGGTAACTTTTATCATAATTGGTTTATTTTTGGGGCAAATATACGCCTAATTTCTAATTTAGATTTATTCTAAATAGTAAAAATTACCCTTTTTGTGGTATTGATGATTTTTGGAAAAATTTGTAAGCATCATTTTTGTTAAAATATTGATTAGATTCAATTGCTAGTGCAAGTTATTGAAGGAAACTCCAACGGGATAGCCCGTTGGAGGAAATCCAAAAAGTTCAAAAATTTGCAATGATATGAAATACAAACATTTGAATTACGAGCAAAGGTACACAATAGAATGCATGCTCAAAAGCGGATTTAAAAAGAAAAGTATCAGTGAAACCATAGGTGTATCCGAGTCAACCTTATATCGAGAATTATCTCGTAACAAGCAGAAACGGGGTAAGTATAATGCTAAATATGCTCAAATGTTGGCAATACTGTTTTTAATCTCTTGTTTAGGATTGATGGGATTCCCTATTACATACACATTTATCGGAGAAGACGTGCTGTATAGTCATATTAAGGTAAATGAATATTATTTGGTATTTTTTACGGCTTCAAGTTACATTGTGGGCGGTATTGCGTTGGTAAGAATGTATGCCCGATTGTTCTCGGGAAATCACGTAAAAACCTATCATCCTACACCCATTAAAACAGCATAATTCAATTCAATAATAAAATAAATTTTAAAAATATAATCGGTTATTAAAATCAAGTAAATTATGAAAACTTCTGAAACAAGACAAATCCCTGCCAAAGGAATAGCATGACTTAAACAAAACTGGAAAAGCGATATGACCGCAGGATTTTTAGTGTTTTTATTGGCCCTGCCTTTAAGTTTGGGTATTGCCAAAGCCAGTGGATTTCCACCGGCAATGGGTGTACTTACGGCAATGGTTGGCGGAATTGTTACCTCATTGTTCAAAAACGTGGGTGAATTAACCATAAAAGGTCCGGCTGCCGGATTGATTACCGTAAGTGCCGGCGCTGTTGCCGAGTTGGGCAGTTGGCATTATGCCGCAGCCATTGTTGTGATAGTAGGGTTAATTCAAATAATATTAAGTTACTTAAAAGTTGCCAGTCTGAGCGATATTTTCCCTATTTCGGCAATAGAAGGAATGCTGGCAGCAATAGGTATTATCATAATTGCCAAACAAATTCCTGTTTTATTGGGAGATGAACCTTCATTGTATAAAGGGGAAAAACCATTGGAGCTGTTTGCCGATATTCCAAAATTTGTGGCACACGAACATTTGCATATTGCCATTATTGGTGGTATAGCGCTGGCATTGATGTTTATTTTACCTATGATAAAAGTAAAATGGTTGCAAAAAGTGCCGGCACCTATGATTGTTTTAATTGCTACTATTCCAATGTCTATTATTTGGCATTTAAAAGATACCGTAGGGGCATATTCCGTTGTGGCAATTGGCGATTTTTGGGGTAATTTCGGTATGAATGCCGATTTCTCTAAAATAGCCACATCCGCCTTTTGGAAATACGTAGTAATGTTTTTGTTTGTCAACAGTTTAGAATCTTTACTTACCGCAAAAGCCATAGACCAACTCGACCCGTACAAACGCGAAACCGATTACAACAGCGATTACCGTTCGGTAGGTGCCGGAAATATGGTATCGGGTTTATTGGGAGGCTTACCAATGATTTCAGAAGTAGTGCGTAGTTCGGCAAATGTAAATTACAATGCCAAAACCAAGTGGTCAAACTTTTTTCACGGAATCTTTTTGCTCATCAGTATGATTTTGCTTATTCCTTATATTGAAATGATACCCAATGCCGCTTTGGCAGCTATGCTGATGTATGCCGGTTACAAATTGGCTTCGCCAAAAACGTTTTCACATATGGCGCATATTGGTACCGAGCAGTTAATTATATTTTTGGCAACCATTATCGTTACATTGTTGGAAGATTTATTGCTGGGTATAGCCGTAGGAATTGTCGTTAAAATGATTTTCCATTTGGCTCGCGGAGCAAAATTCGGCGATATGTTCAAAGCAAAATACGAAACCGAAGACAAACTAAACGAATTTATTATTCACGTAAAAGGCGTAGCTGTGTTTACAAACCTTTTTGGCTACAAAAAACTATTGGACAACTTGGATAAAAGCAAAAAGGTAATTGTTGACTTTTCAAACTGTAAATTGATAGACCATTCGTTTTTATCCTTCATCCACCATGTAGGAATGAAATTCGAAGAAAATGGCGGAGATATTCAGTTGGTAGGTTTAGATAACCACAAACAAGTTGCGCACGATAAACTGTCGGCACGCGTGCTAAAATAATTATTACATTTGGGCGTTCCCCGCCAACAGGGCGGGTCAGGCTGTTCCGGGCTACACGTTGTTTCGGCAATCCTTGCGCTCCGCACAAGGCAGTGCCGTATGCTCAAGCATACGCCCTACACATCCTTAACGTAAAAAATAAAAAATAATGAAAATGAAGAACATTAAAAAAATCACTTCCGTAATTTTATTCTTGTTACTGTATAATGCAGGAAAAACACAAGCACCCGTAACAAGTTATTCTACCAATTGGTGGAATGGTATCATAGGTCATTATCGTCTTTCAGATAAATGGGGTTTATACGATGAATTGCATATTCGTAGAGCCAATTATTTAGAAACGTGGCAGCAATTTTTGTTTCGCCCCGGCATAAATTATTTTCTTAATGATAATGTGGTGTTTACCTTAGGTTACACTTATATTCAAACCTATCCTTACGGCTCGCAACCGGTGCCAACCGTAATACCCGAAAACAATATTTGGCAACAAGTAATTTTAAAACATAAAAAAGGTAAAGTAAGTATTACACACCGATATCGTTGGGAAGAACGTTTTATTGGCAAGGCAATTTTAGACACAGAAAAAAACAACTATATAATTTCGGGAACAAATTATACAAATCGTTTCCGTTATCGTATAATTGTTGGCGTTCCGATAAAAAATAATTGGTCATTTACCTTTTACGACGAAGTTTTTATCAGTATCGATAAAAAAATGCAACAATTCGGGTTTAATCAAAATTGGATAACAGGATTGATTAACTATAAAGTTTCAGAAAATTTGAAAATTAGCGTTGGAATGATGCAGCAATATTTTAAGAAATCCGATGGTATTCATTATGAAAATAATCCCACTATCCAATTTGGAATTGGTTATAAATTTGATTTTAGAAAAAACGAAAGTAAATAAAATGACGTCAATTTTGTTTAAGAAAAATTATTATTGTTCTTTTACCTTGATGTAAAAGAACCAAAACATCAAGGCCGCTCACAAGTTTCTGTTCCACTACGGCAACACGTACTAACTCACCCCAACTCGCAAACGCCATTTTCAAAAAATAAGTCAATTTTTTGATGGCTGAGCTCAAACAGGGGTTCGTTTTAACGTTTGTTGTTGCCTGTTTCACAACGAAACTTGTAAGATGCCAATTTTTTTCTTTGTGTCTTCAAGCAGTCGTGCGAATAGCTTTCAAATAGAGATGACAATGCGCTAGTCCGGGTGAGATGTCTTATCAAATAAATTGTGCGTTTCTCGGAAGACCTTTTGAAGACACTAGATTTTTGTTTCTTTTCATCGATGGAAAAGAAAAAGTATGAAGCTCAATCGTAAATTTGATTGATAGGGCTTTATCCAAAATTCACGTTAAATAAAATAGCTCGCCAATTTGGCGAGCTTTTCATTAAAACTAAATACTATGTAGTGTGAACTATTGAAAATATCCTCTTTCGTCAAGGTAAGTCCATCCTTTTGCCCAGTTTGTTCCGTTAGGGTCAAATGCACCTTTGTAAGTAACATTGTCAAACCAAGCATCTGTTGGAGCAGTCCCGCCGGATACATTAGCTGCATTACCGGGTACAGGATTATAACCATTTGCAGCAAAGTTGTTTGATAATCCTGGATCGGCAACAGTATTGTTTGCAGTTGCAAAATAAGAAGCAAAGGTTGAAGCTGCAGTTGCTGAGTCAGGATTAGCAGAAGCACCTGAACCGAAAGAAACTTTAAATATCCCGGCTGCTGTACCGTCAGCAACATTCCAAAATACGTTATCTTCAAGAACTAAATCTCCTTGTTGCCATCTTTTGTAAGAGTATTCTCCGGATGCAAGCATTTCAATATCAATACCTTTTGCGTAATCCATAAAGATAGAGTTGTGGTATTCGCCACCGGCATTATCTCTGAAAGTTACTGCACGTTTTCCGGCAGAAGCACCTCTACCCATATAAGTAGCATTGTAAATTTTTGGATGTGCATAAGGCATTCCATCTTCAGGAGATGTTCCTCCATCGTGCTCACCACCGCGGTCACCGGCTCCGGGCTCTTGAATTAACCACCAGAATTGTCCGTAACCTCTAAAACCTTCGTCATAGTCGTAACCATCATCACCACAAAAAGCAATAATAGCATTTTTTACACGTGGCTGTCCACCAAAGAATTCAATTCCGTCATCGGCATTCGCTACTATTTCCACATGATCAATAACAGTATTGTAACCTACACCACCAAGGGTTAAACCGTTAATTTCGTTTCCGGCACCAATATCGGTTCCGCCGTGACGAATAGATACATATTGAATAATTCCTGAATTGTCGGCATCATCATTACCACCGTATAATCCGCGAGTCTCAGAAGTAGGGATACCTTCTATTTGTGATTCTCCTGGCGAAGAGTTTAATTGAGCATTTCCCAATACAATTAAACCACCCCATTGACCGCGAGTTGTTACCGGTACAGAACCATCTAACGGGTCGGCTTCAAATGTGAAAATAATGGGTTGCGAGGCAGTTCCTTGAGCCATGATTTTACCGCCACGAGCAACAATTAATGCAGAGGCATTTGCACCGGTTCCGGGTTTACCTTTTATAACTGTTCCGGGCTCAATAGTTAATGTTTGACCGGGGTTAACAAATACCATTCCGTCAAGTATCCAAACTTTATCGTTTGTCCAAGTAGTAGTACCTGTTCCGTTTCCATTATCTTTAACAACAACTTCGTTAGAGTTGTTTGTGTTATCATTATTAGATGTTGGATATTCGCAAGAACCGTCATCTTTTTTTGCGTCAGCATCGTAATTGGTTGCAGCAGGGTCGGTACAACCTTCTTTTTTCTTACATGCTGTAAAACTTGTTGAAAGGGCAACAGCTACAGCAGTGGTTAAAAGTAAATTTTTCTTTTTCATTTTTATTGGATTTAAATTTTGTGGCAAATGTAGGGTTAGGGTGTTAAGTTTATGTAAACTTCAAATTACCCTTGAATTATCTCTTTGTTAAACAAAACCTAATTTAATTTTTATTTTAAGTTATTAAGAGATATAGAATACTATGTTGAAAATTAGCCGTTTAATGTGTTATGAAAAATTTGCATGACTTTATTGTTTGCTTTATATTTGAACTTTTAAAAACAAAATGTAAGTTATGAAAAAGTGTTTGATAGTCTTGTTAATGATTGTAGCGAATTTGGCAATGACTCAAGTGCCGCAAGGAATCAATTATCAAGCGGTAGCTCGCGATGCAGACGGAGTTATACTTGATGGTGTATCCGGTGATGTGGTAATTTCCATATTGGATACCCTGAATGGGAATGTTATTTATTCGGAAAAACATCAGGTAACAACAAATCAATTTGGGTTGTTTACCTTGGTAATAGGGAAAGGAACACCTTTGACGGGTAACTTTTCTTCTATAGTGTGGGCTGTAGGAAGTAAGTTTTTAAAAGTTGAAGGTGATTTTGGTAGTGGAATGGAAGATTTCGGCACTACACAATTATTTTCGGTGCCTTTTGCACTTCATGCACGTACTGCCGCAAGTGGTCAGCCCGGAAAAAACAGTTTAATAAGATTAAATCAATTTACAGGAAATACAAATTGCCCTAATGGAGGAACATATTTTTATGTAGGTGTTGATGCTAATGGCAATAGTTTTTTAGATAATAATGAAATAACCGATTCTACCTTTATTTGTAAAACCGATACTTCAGGTGGTGGGAATGATAATGATTGGATTGTGGATAGTAATGGTGATATGTATCCGGCAAATATTAACAGTAATGTAGCAATAGGTTTTAATACTCCTTTACATAAACTGGATGTTTTATCGTTGACAGACACTGTAATCGCATCTTTTGGAGGTTTTAATCCTTTTGCAACCGGTATTCAAATACATGCATTTAACGGTAATGCTTCTTCAGCGTTATTGTTAACTAATGGAAATCCCGATACGGCTATTATTTCTTTAGATCCGAATGATGACGCTTTAATAGTAGCCAATCTTGACAGTGACGGCAAAACCGAAGTTTTGGCAGACAGTGCGGTATATGTTGGAGCTAATAAAGCTATTGGAATGCAATCGGAAAAAATGTATATATCTGTTGATTCAACTATTGTTATTGGAAATAATAATGCATCTACAACATGGTACAATCAAGGGATCTTCGCTACAGATAGCTTATATGTTTATGGGAATAACATGTTCAACTCCGGGTATGTATTAACAAATACAGGTTTTGGAAAAGCGCAGTGGGTAGATCCAAACTCTTTAGTGTCAACTCCGGCTCAAATATGGCAACAAAATGGTTCTGATATATATTATAATGCGGGAAATGTAGGTGTTGGAACATCCTCACCTTCGGCTCCGTTTACTGTTGTTGGTAGCAATAGCTTGTTCCGTGATGTTACCGATAATTACTCAATAGCAGAGATCACCTACACCGGTAGTGGTTCATCTTCTTCCGGTTCATTAGCGCTAAAAAGAAATAACATTAACCAAGTTTATTTTACGGCAAACGGATCTTCTTGGATAAATTCCGGTAATGTGGGAATTGGCACAAATGCTCCACAGTCTAAACTGCATGTGGCAACACCCAGTTCAGCAATTACAAACGTTTTTCAATTTGGAAATGGCAACCAACCAACGTTGGAATGGTTTTTTGATGTAGATGGCACCTCATTGTTTACCATAAATAATGAAGGAATAGGTACTCCTGTTATGACAATGGATCCAACCTTAGGATATGTAGGTATAGGTACTTCTTCATCACCAACTGCAAGATTAGAGCTTTTAACAGATAATAATAATACTATACGTTTTACCGGTTTTTTTGAAGCATCTATGTATCATCCAAATAATGGGTTCCAATTAATTGCTGATTATTTATCATTTAAAACAACCACTCCAATTGGAAATATTAGCTTTTTCACAAATAATAATATATCAACACCTCGATTACAAATTGTGCCAAGCGGTAATGTTGGGGTAAATACTTCTGCACCATCAGCAAAATTCCATGTAAATGGAACATTGCGCTTAGAAAATTTAGATGCCAATCCTATTGATACGGGAGCAGTACTCACAGCTATAGATCAATTGGGAAATGCTGTTTGGAAACCACGACGCATAGCGTTTGAAGCTAATTTTTTAAACTTGGCTGGCACAACACCGCTGAATAATAGTTCTAAAATACCGTTTGATGCAGTTGCTCTTAATACGGGTAATGGTTTTTCAACTACTTCGAATGATTTTACCGCTCCTGTTGATGGAGTTTATCATTTTTCGGTTGTGTTAACAATAGAAAATGCTTCGTTGACTAGTGTTTACCATCAACAAATAGATTTAAGAGTGAATAACATAACTGTTAAAGCAGTTACTCAAACATTAAATTCAGTTTATGGAAAAGGAACAATATCATTTGATATAGATATGAACCTATCAGCAGGAGATGTTGTAGATGTTTATATCCAAAACACTGACCCGGCCTATATATCTTTAAATAACATAGGTTCTTGGTTCAGTGGCCATTTGGTTTATGCTTATTAGAATAATTTAAATTTTATAATATGAAAAATTTATTGAGTGTTTTATTTTTAACGTTAACAATCGGTTTATGGGCACAAGCTCCCCAATCGATTAACTATCAAGCCGTAGCAAGAGATGCTTCGGGACAAATAATGGATGCACAATCCGGAATGGTGCGTGTCAGTATTTTGGATGCTGTGGGTGGGAACATTATGTATCAAGAAGAACACGCCGTTACCACTAATCAATTTGGTTTGTTTACCATAGCCATTGGAAAAGGAACAGCTCTTCAAGGTTCATTTTCTGCTATTAATTGGGGTGCCGGAGACCGTTATCTAAATATTGAAGCCGATTTTGGAAGCAGTTACGAAGATATGGGAACAACGCAATTATTGTCAGTTCCTTTTGCATTGTATGCTGAAAAATCAGGTGACGGACCTGCGGGTAAAAACAGTCTGATGGATATAGTTACTGCCTCTCAGACAACATGTCCCAATGGCGGATATGTGGTAAATGTTGGGACAGATGCCAACAGTAATGGATCGCTTGATGCTTCTGAAATAGCAAATTCATTTTCCGTATGTAATGGTGCCGATGGTTCGGCAACCAATCTGACGGCAGGTCAAGGTATATCTATTACAGCTAATACTATTTCCAATACCGGAGATTTAGATTCTACCGATGATATAATCACTAATGCTTATCTAAACGGTTATGACTTATATATTGTAGAGGGAACAACGAATTGGGTTGTAAATTTATCCGGTTTGTTTACCGGATTAGATACATCAAACACCAATGAAATACAAACGCTTTCTGTTAGTGGAAATACGATTAATTTATCAAACGGAGGAGGGAATGTTAATATCTCTTCAACACCTCCCGGTGCTGCCGGAGAAGTGTTAACTTGGAATGGATCTACATGGGTGTCTCAAGCTGTAACAGGAGATAATTGGGGTTCGCAAGTAGTTCAAACCTCAGGAACCAATATTTCCGGTGATGGTACTTCGACAAATCCTTTAACTGTAACAGAAGCTGATGGTGATCCTTCAAATGAGTTACAAACTTTATCCGGTTCTCCCGGGGTGGGAAACTATTCGGTAACATTGTCAAATGGTGGAGGAACGGTTACTATTCCTACCAATGATGCTGATTCAGATCCTACAAATGAACTTGAACTACCGGCATCAGCAACTTCCGGTGATGTGTTAACATATAATGGTACATCATGGGTTAATCAACCCTTGCCGCCATCACCAACAACATATTGGACAGCAAACGGAAATGATATCTCTAATACAAATTCAGGGAATGTAGCTGTAGGTCCAACACAAGCAGCCCCCGGATCCTTGACAAGCAGTGGTAAAGCTTTAACAATTTCTACAGCCAATAATTATGTTACAACAAATCCGGCAGTATTAGAATTAATAGGGACATCGGCTACGGGTGCCGATATAATGGGGAGAATAGCTTTTGGAGCCAATGGCTCATCTTCACCAACGTTAATGGGAAGTATTGAAATGAATAAACTGCAACAGATGCTCTTTTTCACAAATGGAAATGAGCAAATGAGAATAATGAGCAATGGTAAAGTGGGAATTGGCACAGTATCACCTTTTTCTACTTTAGATGTAAACGGACAAATTACTATGCGTACAGGAGCGGCATCCGGATATATTCCTGTTTCAAATGCAAATGGTACGATGACCTGGACAGACCCTACTTCAATAGCATTAGGAAACCAATGGATACCTTCAGGAACAGACATTTACAATGGAAATGCCGGAAATGTACAAATTGGTACTAATTTGGAGTTAACAACTGATGCAAGTTCAATTACATTTGCACAGGGTGCTTCAACAAATGCTCCGGAAATCTATATGTTTTCAGGTGGTACATCCAATCCTGCAAGAATGATATTGGCACATTCTCCCGGATTTCCCAAATGGGGATTGGAATACCGCGACGGCTCTGATATTTTTGTTTTTACAAATGCTACTAATGATGTGATGGCAATTGATTTACAAAACCAAAGAGTAGGTATAGGAATAAGTAATCCATTAAATCCTTTAGATGTTTACCATATTACATCAAATCCCAATAATAGTGCTATGCATATTACTTATACATATTCAGGAAGTACATCAGGAATTAATTCAGGATTATATATACAATCAACCAATAGTAGTACTAATAACACTTGGGGGATATACTCAGCTACCAGTGGTACAGTAACATCAGGTAATTCAGATATTGCTGTTGCAGGATATTCTTCTTCTGGAGGGCCAGGAGATCATATAGGTGTAGAAGGTTCTGCCTCTTCTTCATCAGGAAACAACTTTGGTGGATTCTTTAGTGCAGTGAGTAGTACATCAGGTACAAATTATGGAGTATATGCAAATGCAGTTGGAGCTGCAACCAATTGGGCAGGTTATTTTAGTCAAGGTAATGTTTATATAGCAGATAATGTTGGTATTGGTACAACATCTCCTACTCATAAATTACATGTTGTTAATTCAACTTTATCAAGATCAGGATATTTTGAGAACAATTATACAAGTGGAACTACTTATGGTATTTATGCCGGAGTATTTGGGGTAGGAACTACTAGTAAGCGAGGAGGCTCTTTTGAAGCTATGGGTTCTTCAACAAATACTAATACAGCTGTTAGAGGGTGGGCACAAGATGGAGCAAGTAGTAATTATGGAGGTCAATTTTATGCATTTTCAAGTGCGTCAACAAATTATGGAGTATACGGCTATGCAACAGGTGCAACAAATAACTATTCGGTTTATGCTTCTGGGGATCTTGCGTATACAGGGAGCTTATTAAATCTTTCCGATAAAAAAATTAAAACTAACATATCTGATTTTAATGGGGCACTAAACTTAATCAATCAAATTCCAATTAAAACTTTTTATTTCGATACTGAAAAGTATAAAAGTTTAAATTTAGCTGAAGGTATGCAATATGGTTTTATTGCACAAGATTTAGAAAAAGTAATACCTGAATTAGTTCAAAATACTACTCATGAATTATTTGATGAAAAAGGAGAAGTTATTGAACAAATAGATTTAAAAATGGTAAAAACTCAACAGCTAATTCCTGTTTTAATCAAAGCAGTTCAAGAACAACAACAAATGATTGAAGAATTGAAAAAAGAAATAGAGCTATTAAAGCAAGATTAAAATATTTTTAAAGAAGAAATTATGAAAACAAAAATAATATTACTCACAACATTTGCTCTTTCTTTTGGCTTTTGTACAATAGCCCAAACAACCTTAGAGCGAAGTGTTATAAGCAGTGCGGGGAACTACTCCGAACAAAGCTCGGTTTGGCTCTCTTATACCGTTGGCGAGCCGGTGGTATTTACAGGAAATGGCAACAGTGTTATCCTTACGCAAGGATTTCAACAACCCACCGATAACGAAGAAGCCGAAATTTACATCTATTCGGGCTTTACCCCAAATGGCGATGGAGACAACGATGAATGGTACATTGATTATATCTATTTGTACCCCGATAACAAAGTAGCCATTTTTGATCGCTGGGGCGTATTGGTATGGAAAGCCGACGGTTACAACAATAAAGACGTAGTGTGGAAAGGAGATAATAACGTAACGGGAGATAAATTATCAAACGGCACCTATTTTTATGTCATTAAAGTAAACGACAAAACCTACAAAGGTTGGGTAGAGCTAAACAGATAAAATAAATACAATTATTTTGAACTTTTTAATATGAAACGAATTATACAATACCTCATATTGTTGTTAGTGGCAAATACCACATTTGCACAACAAGACCCACAATATTCACTCTATATGTTCAATACATTGGGGGTAAATCCGGCGTATGCCGGCAGCCGGGATGCGTTAAGCTTTGGACTTGTTCACCGGAATCAATGGATAGGTATGCCCGGAGCCCCGGTTACCAATGCATTGTTTGCCCATATGCCTTTAAAAAACAATAAAATGGGTGTAGGTTTAGAAATTACAAACGATAATATCGGGCCAAAATCACAAAATTATTTCAATGTCGATTATGCCTATAAAATAAAAGCCGGAAAAGGTAAGTTGGCATTTGGGATTCGTGCCGGCGTTATTGCTTTCATTTATGATTGGAACAAAATAGAATATAAAAATGAACAGGACGGATTTTTACAATATGCTTACACCTCAAATTTCACAGTCCCTAATTTTGATTTTGGAATGTATTACAACACCACAACATTTTATGCCGGTTTGGCTTTTGCTCATTTAAACAAAGCTTCTTACGATGTGTTAACACAACAATTATCCGATTCGGTAAGTTCAAGAATGTACCGGCACAGTACTTTTACCATAGGCAAAGCTTTTGTGTTAAATAACAAATGGACATTAAGACCGAGTATGCTGCTTCGAGCAGTCGAAGGTGGAATTGCTAACATTGATTTAAACATCAGTGCAATGTACAATCAAAAAATATGGGCAGGAATTTCATTACGTTCTACCGAAGATGTTGTTTTGACATTAGAGTTTGTTCCGAATAAAAAAATACGAATTGGTTATTCATACGATTATAATACCGGAAAATTACGTACTTATACCGGAGGAACTCACGAGATTTTCCTTGGTTACGATTTACAGTTTAAAAATGTTAAAATGACCTCACCACGCTATTTTTAAGATACTATGAAAAGAATTATATACATCATACTCCTTCTCTTGTTTTCAGTGTCCTATTCAATTGCAAACGGTCAATTGAAGAAAGCACAAAAATTGTACGAAAGCAATTATTTTTCCGATGCTGTAAAATATTATGAGAAAGGATTGAAAAAAGAACCTCAAAACATTAAAGCCATTGAGCAGTTGGCGGATGCTTACCGCCGTTTGCAAGATTATTCATCTGCCAAAAAATGGTATCAAAAAGCGGTAGAATTGAATACGCAAAATCCCGAAACGTATTACTATTACGGACAGGTTTTAAAAATGCTCAACCGTTTCCAGGATGCAAAAAAACAATTTGAAAAATATGTGGAATTATCATCGGGAGCATCGGCTAAATTATTGGGTAAATTAATGGTACAAAGTTGCGAAGAAGGACAAAAACTATCCAAACAAAAGCCGTATTTTGACGTAATATTAGTCAAAGGAATAAATACTGAAAATTCTGAGTTTTCACCTTTTTTATATAATGATGAATTGGTTTTTACTGCCGAAAGAAATCCGGACATATTAAACGACCGAACATTTTCGGTAAATAATAAACCCTATCTTTCTATTTTCAAAGCAAGTTCCAAAACAAATAGTAAAACGGAATTTGATAAAATAACTCTTTTCGATAAGCGCTTTTATTCCGATTTTCACGACGGACCGGTTACTTTCAATAAAGAGGGAACGCTGGCTTTTTTCTCTCGTGTGGATAAATCGGCACCAAACAAAAACGGCGTGGTAACATCCAAGTTGTATTATGCTGTGAAAAACAAGAAAAAGTGGTCGAAACCCAAAGCATTTGCTTACAATAACCGTGAATACAACCTTACTCATCCGGCATTAAGTGCCGATGGAAAATACTTGTTTTTTGCCTCAAATATGCCCGGAGGAAAAGGCGGAATGGATATTTATGTAAGTAAAAACGATAACGGAAAATGGTCAAAACCGGTTAATTTAGGCGATGGTGTAAACACACCCGGAAACGAAGTTTTTCCTTATTTCTATAACGGCGTATTGTACTTTTCATCCGATGCGTTACCCGGAATGGGCGGTTTGGATATTTTTTATGTCCGTGAAGATAATGACTGGCAAGAGCCAATTAACCTGAAAAATCCTGTTAATTCTACTTTTGATGATTTTGGCATTTTTATGTATGATGATAAACACGGTTATTTTTCGTCAAACCGTGAAGGTGGGGTAGGAAGTGATGATATTTATCATTTTGAACGAATCCGTGAAGATGAAGATTTAAAACCCAAAACCAAAATATTGGGTTTGTTCGAATATAAAAATCTACCCAAAGACGGCGTTACACTTCAGTTAATGAATGAAAACGATGAAATAATAGAGGAAATAAAAACCGACGAACAAGGGAAGTTTGTGTTCAAAAACCTGTCGCCGGATGAGAATTACCTCATTATGCTTAAAGAAGAAGATATTACGGATGATTACAAGTTGTATCTGTTAAATGAAAATGGAGAAAAAGTTCAATTGATAGAACATTTCACTAAGAGTAAATTTAAATTCAAAGCCCTTCCGTTTGATGAATACAATGGTATGGAGTTGCTCAAAGAGGAAGATGAAGATTTATTTACCATTGGCTTGTCCGGGCAGGTGTATAAGTTATTACCCGGTGATGTTTCCAATGAAATGGAAATTATGATTGTGGATGACGAAGGAAATGTAATTATGAAAACATTCACGGACAAAGAAGGAAAATTTGTATTCAGAAAATTACGACCCGATGAAAATTATCTTCTTATGTTGAGCGAAGAGGATGAAGATTTTAAAATAGTTATGTTTGATGAACAAGGAAATTTATTGGGTGAAGCAGAACGATTCAAAAACAAAACATTTAAATACCGACGTTTAAGTCCCGATGAAAATTCGATTACACTTATCAACGAAGATGATGAAGTTATTAGAATTTCACAAAACGACCGCTTTATCGTTTCAAACATATTGTACGAATACCGTTCGGCTAAATTGAATGAAACAGCCAAAAAAGAATTGGATAAGTTGGTATTGATAATGAAGAAAAACCCGAAAATTGTTATTGAGTTAAGTTCACATACCGATTCAAAAGGAGGCGATTCGTATAATATGAAACTCTCGAATGAACGTGCTAAAAAGGCAAAAGAGTACATAATATCAAAAGGGATTGATGAAAAGCGAATTGTCAGCATTGGGTATGGCGAAACCAAACCCATAGCTCCCAATACCAATCCTGACGGCAGTGATAATCCCGAAGGGCGGGCTAAAAACCGCCGTACAGAGATTAGAATTATTAAGTGGTAATTATTCGCCTACTACACCTACAACTTGAGCTTTTTGTTTATCGCCTGTTTCATTAAAAGCTGTAAAATGGATAACATACATACCAATTAAAGCTTTGGTATTGTTTTCAGTTGTTCCATCCCAAGAAATTGTGCCTGCTGCGCTTAGCAGCTCATTGCGCATTAAGTATTTTACCAATCGTCCTTTATCGTCATAAATGGTAATGTTTCCCACATATCCCGGCTCAGGTAATTGGTAAGAAATATTCAAAACATCATTCAACCCGTCATTGTTGGGTGTAAATACTTCCGGCGAGAGCGATAAAATGGTTTGTTCACCTTGCGATTCATTGTATTGCGAGTTTTGTAGCCCGGGTGTGGCAAACCCCACATCTTCAGCCGCCGAATGCCAATTGGTTTTATCATTGGTAGGACGAGAATAACTAATGCGCTCCAATGATACGCCATCGGTCGAGTTCAGCAAACTAAAGTGCATATCTTCAGAGTAATTAAAAAAATCAATAACGGTTTTATTACTGTCAGTCAAATAAACACTTCCCTCATCATTGGCATAAGTTGGCAAAGATGATACTTGAATAAATGCTTTGCTGTTAAATTCAGGGTAAAATTGTTTAATGGAATTCGTATCCGTTGTAAATACTTTAAATTGATGAGGTTCAATGATTATATGCTCTTGCGAAACAGTTTTGAAATTGCTTACCGAGTCATCATAATTGGCAAGCATCCATTGGTATAAATCAATATATTTATCCGAATTATTATAAATTTCAACAAAATCGTCGCCACCGGTATAAGGATTGAATAATACTTCATTTATGATAATGTCGCCTATTGCTGCCGGTTGAGGCAAGGCAAACGAATAACTGTTTGGCGAAAGTGTATTGCCCACACAATCGCTGCCGTTAGTTATCGAAAGAGTATATTCTATTCCTGTTTGCAATTTTGGGAAAACCGAAAGAATCACTTTTTTGTTTGATAGTACAGAAATATTGGTTGTATTAATACCGTTGTCAATGTAATAAAGGGCATTTTGCAACACATTTAGCGGAATTATTTCCGAAAAAGTAACTTCTACCGTACTGTCGGATAAGGCAACCGCTTGCAAAATTTTTGGTGAAATATTATCGGGATTTGTAGCATAAACGCTGTTTTGTTGTCCAGGCGTACCACCTGCCGGATTATTGGATGCCGCCCAATTATCACTTTCTCCGCAAGGATTGTTATAATCAATCATTTCCAAGCTCCAACCACCGTCGCTTTTGTTTGCATCGTGATACCAATCATCAAAATAGTGCACAAAATGCACTTCTGCTGTATCAGGCGAAAACAATTGAATATCTCCTTCGGTATTGTACAGTGAAGGCATTGTGCTCGCACCTGTTGTTTTGCCGTAAGGCGTGAAAAAACTTTCATAATTATCATCACAAATTATCACATATTCGCTGGGTAAAATATATTGATTTTGATAGATTTTATACATAGAACTACCATTGCCTATCAAACAATTTTTTAACGAAATAGCTTTTGACGAACGATTGTAAATTTCAATATATTCATATTCAGGTAAGCCAATTTGTGGCGAAGGGTCAGCAAATATTTCGGTAATTACCAAATCAAATAAATTTGGAGCAACTCCAATGGCAAAGTTAAAAGGTGCCGAAGAAAAGTTATTTCCGCTGCAATCGGCAGTATTGCTTACTGTTAAGCTGTAAACCGTTGCCGAATCCAATGCAGAAGTTAAATTTAGCACTGCTGTTGTATAATTATAATTAAATGAAAAACTGCCAACAGTTATTCCGTTATTGATAGAAAAAATAGCATTTTGAGCCGAATTACTGTCAAGCGTTTCACTAAAATAAACTTTCAACTGAAAAAGATTGGTTACTTCCACATCTTTAATATAAGGAGCACTCGTATCGGGATTGATACTGTAAACACTGTTTTGTTGTCCGGGTGTTCCACCGTTTGGGTTGTTGGATGCTGTCCAATTGTTTTCATTGCTGCAAGGCAAAACAGGGTTGATGCGCTCAAGTGTCCAGCCGCCTTGTGCTTTAGTGGCATCATTGTACCAGCTGTCGCTGTAAACCACAATGTCTAAAATTTGCCCGGTGTTATCAAGGAGCGTTAAGCTGTCGCCGGAATTGGCTAATGCCGTAAAAGACGAAATACCAATGGTATTGCCAAACATATTGTAGGCGGCAGTATCATTATTGCTGCACAGGATAACATAATCGCCGGGCGCTAAAATATAAGCCGGTAATGTTTTGGCAGTAGTAGAGTTGACAAATTGCCAATTGCTCAGGTCATAGTAATTGTTTGTAGGATTGTGAATTTCAATAAATTCGGCGTTAGGCAACCCTAATTGCGGCGAAGGATCGGCAAAAATTTCGTTTATGATTACATCACCATAAGCAGGAGTAGAAGGAACAAACCACGTAAAGGGAATGTTTGTCGTGTTTATTATATTACCTGCACGGTCTTGCACGCCGGAAACAGATAAAATATAATTTTGACCATTTGCGAAAGAAGTAACAAAAGTTAAATGCACAAGTGAGCTGTCGATGTTGTCAATTACAGCAGAAGAAGGCGTGCCAATACCATTGTTCACCGAGTAGTTCAATGTGTTTTGAGCGGTTGTTACATCTACATTTTCCGAAAAATAAATATCTAATGCAGTGGATGAAATGAGATTGATGGAGTCAATAACGGGTTTTACCGTGTCGGTAAATGCCGTTCCGGTAACGTTAAAATCATCAAAATAAAATAATGTGGAACGGGTGGAAGTGTATCGGCAATATACCCCGAAATATTGTGAGCTGAAATAAGTGTTGTCGGATGTTGTTCCTTCTAAAACATAGTTTGTTCCTGCACCTGTAGTGTCTGAAAAAAGCTGCCAGTTGCCGGCATTATCACGCAATACTTTCACTTTTACGGTAACCGGGCTAGAGTTGACACGTCCGTCTGTGCCGTCAATAATTTCTGATTTTGATGCACCATCATTTCTGTAAAGACTTACTTCGTCTGTAGTGTTTCCTATGCGAACAAAATAGCCGTTTACGTTGCCTTTTAAATTAGCGTTGTCGCTCACCAAATATATATCGGCGTAGTTTGATGAAGAAGGATTGAACCCCAATTCGACATAAAATTCCCACACGGTATTGTTTATTGCTTGCGAAGGCGTAACCAAAAATGAGGTGTCAGTTTGTGCAGGTGCATTTAAATGCAGTTGATTGGAAGGATTGACTTCAAAATTAGAAGTCATTCCCGTCCAAGTGGGGTTGTTGGTGAAGTCTCCATCTGAAAAATCATCAATAAATTGACCAAAAGATGTGTTATTTATAAATGCTAAAATTAAAAGTATGGGCAAAAAAATCCGATTCATAAATTGCGTTTATGGAAAAAGTAAATATAATTAAATTTTGCTAAAAAAAGGTTACTAAAAAATGATATATTCTTTAGGATTAACCGGATATCCATTGTACCATAATTCAAAATGCAAATGCGGACCGGTAGTAATTTCGCCGCTGTTGCCCAAAATAGCAATGACTTCTCCGGCTTGAACAACATCACCTTCATTTTTAAGCAGAACAGAATTGTGCTTGTAAACCGAAATTAAGTTGTTTTGATGTTGAATAATGATGGTATAACCGGTTTCTGTTGTCCAGTCGGCAAAAATCACGGAGCCGTCCAGTGTGGCGCTAATAGGTTCGTTTTTAGGAGCAACAATATCTACGCCATAATGTTTGGTCAGTGGGTCAAATTCGGCTGTGATGGTTCCTTTTATTGGTGCAAAAAAGAAAAAACTGCTCAATCCGCTGTTTGAGAATTTTGAATTTGCCGCTATCAAATTATATTTTTCTTCTTGCTCAATTTTTGCTCGTAAGGCACTGTCTTTTTCACTGATGCCCAAGTTTACTTGTTGTATGTCTATAGTAGTATCCTTTGGTTCGGAAATATTATCTTCGGGCGTTTCGCCTTTTATAATTTTTTGCAGCGTGGTGATGTATTTATCCTTTATCTGCATTTCTTTTTCAAGCGAATCGGCTTTCAGGGTAAGCGTGATTAGGTTTTTACGCAAGTTAACATCGGTGTAACCGGGAATAAATTCGCGTAAAGGAGTGAAAATAATAATGGATGCGGTAATAATGATGAGCAAAAACAAAATGGTTCCGCCCACAGCGATTACATTTAAACGCGATAGCCGAAGAGATGCTTTTTCTTCAAAAGTTTCGTCATTTAAAATTACCAGCCGGTACTTATTCCGGAGTTTCTCCAGCCGTTTTTTATTTTTTTGGGGTTGTTCCATTCGGTGCAAATATCCGAAATAAATTTTGAAGGGAAGAATTTTTTAGTGTTACCGGGTATTTGCTTTCCTTAGAATAGATTTACCTGTATTAAAGTAAAAGAGTTTAGAGTTCGTTTTTATTTGCATATATTTCAATGTTATCAGGATTTGAGTCGCCATCAATGTCAAAATAACCTTTTAAATGTAATTTTTTATTACTGAGTCCGATAATATCATATTCTTTAGTAACATTATCTGCCGTTAGAGTTATTTTATCTTTCTTATTGTTAAATGCCCAAGAGCCATTTGTTGTATTAAAATATGATTCCTCAAAATTAGCATCGGGGCAATAATATTCGTCATAAAAATCAATATTTGTATTTGAAACGCCTGTTATATCTTCAGTATAGCTGTTATCTTCTTTAAAAGATATTGTCCAGGTATTAAAATTGCGTGAAATTGTTCTGATGAAAGTTGTATTACAAGCAGAAGAACTGTCTTTATAAGTTTCGATTGAAACTGTTGTTATACTTTTACCATTTACTTGATAGTCATCAATATTCCATTTTCCTGTAATTCTTTTATTTCTGGAGCGAAGAGAGATAAATGGGTCTTCTTTACCTTTTTTACAACTTGCTAAAATTAAAGTTAATGCGATTAATGAGACTATGAATTTATTCATTTGTTAAAAATTTATAAATCAAATTTATGAAAAAAAAGAATGCAACCACATTCTATTATTAAAAAGGTGGTTGCATTCCTTTAAATGAAGTAAATTAACAGCTTATTACCCACATTTGGAATGCCCGCAACTTTTACAGTTCAAACAGCCCTCTTCGTAAACCAAAGCGTCGTCGCCACAAACGGGGCAAGTGTTTTCTGCAGGGATTGTTCCGTCGGGGATGTATTTTTTAAGGGCGCGCACCACACCGTTTTTCCATGTGTTCAAAGTGTCTTCTTGCAAGTGGAGGTCGCTTACCATATCCACAACTTGTGGCAATGGCATACCGTGGCGCAATACGCCTGAAATTAACTTGGCGTAATTCCAGTATTCTTTGTTAAAGGTGCGAGACAATCCGCCAATGGTTATAACATAACCGTCTTTGTCAATGTATTGGAAATCGTATCTTGATTGTCCGTCTTCGTTTCGCTCTTTAATAACCCAACCTTTATCAACTTCGAGTAATATTTTAAAAGTATCTTCTGCTCTTCCTGTAAAAATTTCATAGGGGCGACCGTTTAATAATCCTACAACAGCTACCCACTTTTCGGCGTTGTTGTTGAATTTTATTACTTCGGCTTCCAGTTTTTTAGGGCGTTTGGGCGCTGTGCTTTCTGTTATGGCATTGTTGTCAACTTCTTTTTTCTTTTTGCTTTCTTCATCACTAATTAAAACCCCACTTCTGGAACCGTCGCGATAAACTGTAATGCCTTTACAACCGCTTTCCCAACCGGTTAAATATACTTTACTTACCAGTTCTTCGCTTACGTCGTTGGGTAAATTTACCGTAACACTGATAGAATGGTCAACCCATTTTTGAACAGCGCCTTGTAGTTTTACTTTTGCCACCCAATCTACATCATTTGCCGTAGATTTATGATAAGGTGATTTTTCGATTAATTTTTGAAGTTCATCCGCCGGCATTTTTTCCACTTCTTTAACGTTATAGCCGTTTACTTTTAGCCATTCGATAAATTTATGGTGGAAAACATGATATTCTTCCCAAGCATCACCCACTTCATCAACAAAGTCAACTTTTACGTTTTTGTCGTTTGGATTTACTTTTCTTCTTCTTTTGTAAGAAACCATAAATACCGGCTCAATGCCCGATGTGGTTTGTGTCATCAAACTGGTTGTTCCGGTTGGTGCAATGGTCAGCAGCGAAATATTTCTGCGTCCGTGTTTTACCATATCTTCATATAGTTCCGGATCGGCTTCTTTAATTCTGTTAATCATGGGGTTCTTTTCTTCACGAACAGGGTCGTAAATAGGAAAAGCTCCTCGTTCTTTAGCCATTGTTACCGATGAACGGTAGGCACTAAGTGATAGTGTTTTGTGTACATTTTCCGAAAAGGAAATTGCTTCATCCGAGCCGTAAGTAATGCCTAAAGCAGCAAGCATATCGCCTTCGGCAGTTATGCCTACACCTGTTCGACGTCCTTCAATAGCTTTGGTTTTAATTTTCTTCCATAGGTTTAGCTCGGTTTGTTTAACTTCCATGCTTTCGGGGTCGTTCTCAATTTTTTCGATGATTTTATTGATTTTTTCTAATTCCAAATCAATAATGTCGTCCATAATTCTTTGCGCAATACCCACATGCTTTTTGAACAAGTCGAAGTTAAATGTAGCTTTATCGGTAAACGGATTTTCTACATAACTGTATAGATTGATAGCTAATAAACGACAACTGTCGTAAGGGCAAAGCGGTATTTCGCCGCAAGGATTGGTAGAAACAGTTTTAAAACCCAAATCGGCATAGCAGTCGGGAATGGATTCTGTAGTGATGGTATCCCAAAATAAAATTCCGGGTTCTGCCGATTTCCAAGCATTATGGATGATTTTGTCCCATAGCTTTTTGGCATCAATTTCTTTGGTGAATTTCGGATTGTCGGAATTTATGGGGAATTGTTGTTTGTATTTTTTGTTTTCTTTTACCGCACGCATAAATTCATGGTCAATTTTTACCGAAACATTTGCTCCGGTAACTTTTGTGCCGTCCATTTTTGCATCTATAAAATCTTCTGCATCCGGATGTTTTATGGAAATAGACAACATCAGAGCTCCACGGCGACCGTCTTGTGCAACTTCTCTTGTAGAGTTTGAATATCTTTCCATAAAAGGAACTACGCCTGTTGAGGTTAAGGCGCTGTTTAAAACAGGACTTCCTTTTGGGCGAATATGCGAAAGGTCGTGCCCGACACCTCCGCGACGTTTCATTAACTGCACTTGTTCTTCGTCAATTTTCATTATTGCACCGTACGAGTCAGAATTGTCTCCCAGTCCGATAACAAAACAATTAGACAAAGAAACGATTTGATAATCATTGCCAATTCCGGTCATTGGACCGCCTTGAGGAACAATATATTTAAAATCACGAAGCACCTCATATATTTCTTCTTCGGATAACGGGTTGGTATATTTTAATTCAATTCGGGCAATTTCTTTTGCCATACGGCGATGCATATCGTCGGGAGTGCACTCATAAATATTGCCTTGCGAATCTTTAAGAGCATATTTGTTGACCCATACGGTTGCAGCTAAGTCATCGCCATTAAAATATTCGGTAGATTTTTTAACAGCTTCTTCAAAACTGTACACTTTTTTTGTCAAATTATTTTCAGATTTTTTTGTCAATTGTTGTTCGTTTTTTGTAATTTTTTCTACGGCTTCTTTAGTTGTTTGTTCCATTTTTCAAGGGGTTTGATAAATTAATTACTCGGGCAATTGTAGCTATCGAAATTATTTTAATATTTAATACGATTGACGAGTGTGAATGATGTTTTTTTAACAACTTTCTGTAAGAAATATTTTTTGGACTTTAAAAAAAATATGTCTATATTAATAGCCAAGATGCGTATTAAAATTTCGTATATCCATCAGGAAGTGAAAAATTCAGCCGATTCTTCGATTATTTTATCTGTTTCATAATAATTTCAATTTTTCGATGAATATAAATTATTGACGCTTGTAAAACATAAGCAAAACGATTAATTTTTGTATTTTTACGGTAATCGAGGTTTTTTTAATTTGATATTAAGTGGATATTTAAAATAAAATTTTAAAATAATTAATTATGTCAGAATTATTGAAGGATAAAAAGATGACGAAAGGAACTTTGCCAAAGGATATTTTAAAAAAAGCATTTGAGTTGATGACTACAGCCAAGTCTATGGCTGATTTATATGAAGAGAATAAGGAAGTTACAGCCAAATATGTACACGCAACTTCAAGAGGGCACGAAGCTATTCAGTTGGCAGTTGGTATGCAGTTGAAGCCACAAGATTGGGTTTCGCCTTATTACAGAGATGACTCAATTTTGTTGGGTATTGGTATGCGTCCTTACGATTTAATGTTACAATTATTGGCAAAACGAAACGACCCTTTTTCAGGTGGTAGGACTTATTATTCGCACCCCAGTTTAAAGGATGACGATAAACCTAAAATTATACATCAATCTTCGGCTACAGGTATGCAAGCTATTCCAACAACCGGAATTGCTATGGGTTTGTGGTACAAAGAGCAAGAAGGTTTGGCAGAAGATTACGGCGGTGAAAATCCTGTTGTCGTATGTAGTTTGGGAGATGCATCTACTACAGAAGGAGAAGTTTCTGAAGCTTTTCAAATGGCGGTTCTTAAGAAACTGCCTATCATTTATTTGGTACAAGATAATGAATGGGATATTTCGGCAAATGCCAAAGAAACCAGAGCGCAAGATATTTCATATTATGCACGTGGCTTTAAAGGAATGGGAGTTAAATCTATTGACGGAACCGATTTTGAAAAATCATTCAACACGGTAAAAGAAGTTATAGATATTGTTCGAAAAGAGCGTCGCCCGTTTATTATTCACGCAAAAGTACCGTTGTTAAATCATCATACCTCAGGGGTGAGAAAAGAATGGTATCGTGATGATTTGGATGAACAAGCAAAACGCGACCCATTGCCAAAATTGCGAAATTACTTGCTTCAAAATGGTTTTACCGAAGCGGAATTAAAAGCCATTGAACAAGCATCAAAACAAAAAGTTGAACAAGATTACCAAGAAGCATTGGCACAAGAAGACCCCAAGCCGGAAGATTTAACTAAGCATATATTTGCCCCAACGCCGGTAACAGAGGAGCGTGGAGAACGTTCGCCCAAAGGCAAAGAAAAAACCGTTATGGTAGATTGTGCATTGTTTGGTATTCGTGAATTGATGGCAGCACATAAAGAATGTTTATTATATGGTCAAGATGTTGGCAGAAGGTTGGGCGGTGTTTTTAGAGAAGCCGCAACATTGGCACAACAATTTGGCGATAACAGGGTGTTTAACACACCTATTCAAGAAGCATTTATTATAGGCAGTACAGTAGGAATGAGTGCTGTTGGATTAAAACCAATTGTTGAGGTGCAATTTGCCGATTATATTTGGCCAGGGTTAAATCAACTTTTTACCGAATTAAGCCGTAGTTATTACTTATCAAACGGTAAATGGGCTGTGAGTGCAATTATTCGTGTACCTATTGGTGCTTACGGGTCTGGTGGTCCGTATCATTCGAGCAGTGTGGAAAGTGTAGTTACCAATATTCGTGGGATAAAAGTGGCTTATCCTTCTACTGGAGCAGATTTAAAAGGGTTGTTAAAAGCAGCATATTATGACCCTAATCCGGTTGTGATATTTGAACATAAAGGATTGTATTGGAGCAAAATAAAAGGAACCGAAGGCGCCAAAACCGTTGAGCCGGATGAAAATTATGTGATTCCTTTTGGAAAAGCCCGTACAGTATTACAAGCCGATGAAGAGAAAGTAAACAAAGGTGAAAGTGTTACAATCATAACCTATGGGCGCGGTGTGTATTGGTCGCTGGAAGCTGCCAAAAAGTTTAAAGGTCAAGTTGAAATTATCGACTTGCGAACACTAAACCCGATTGATAAAGAAGCTATATTTAATGCTGCAAAGAAGCACGGAAAAGTTATTTTGGTAACTGAAGAAACCATAGAAAATACCTTTACTCTTGGGCTTGCGGCACGTATTCAAAAGGAATGTTTCCAATATTTGGATGCTCCAATAGAAATTGTAGGTTCGGTTGATACACCGGCAATCCCGTTAAACTCTATTTTGGAAGCAACCTACTTGCCCAATGCCGAAAAAGTGGCAGAAGCTATTGAGAAAGTGCAAAATTTTTAATAAATTTCAACTTTAATCATAATAAGTTGATTTTTAATTGAAGTACTTTCTGGCTATATTTTTACTGCTATACAAGATGTGTCTGTTCTCGAATGTTACAGACACATTGAGTAGTGGTTATTTGTTGTTGGACTCGATTCCTTTGGGTGAATTGAATGAAAATGACAAGAAAATAATATTTTCGAACCTAAAGCTTTTTCATAACAGTACAAACGACACTGTACAAGTAAAAGCGCTTGAGTCTATTTGTGAAAACTTGAACCACCCTATTTGGGAAGAATATGAAAGATATACATTTGAGTTTATCCAAAATCGCTTAAAAAGTAATAATAATCCTCAAGAAATAAAAAGGTTGAAACGCGCATTATCCGATGCATACAATAATCTGGGATATATAGAAACTATTTCCGGCAATTTGAATGATGCTATTAAGTTTTTCAAAGAATCTATAAAATATTCCAACGAAATTGATAATGAAAAAGGAACTTCCGATACGTATAATAATTTAGGTTATATCTTTAATTTAAAAGGGGAAATTGATAGTGCGATTGCATATTACAACAAAGCACTTTTTATTAGAAAAAAATATAATGACAGCACGGGTATTGCCAATTCTTATAATAATTTGGGATTTCTTTACCACAATTTGGGGCAATTTTCGCTTTCGCTTGAATATTATTTTAAAGCTCTTAAACTAAGAGAGCTATTAAAAGATAATGCCGGTTTGGCAAATACATATAATAATATAGGCAACATTTTTAAAGAACAAGAAGAATTTGATAAAGCCCTCGAATATTTTTTTAAAACATTAGACTTGAAATTAACGTTGAATGATAGGTACGGTGTTGCCGATATTTATTCCAACATTGGTACGGTTTATTTTTTAAAAGAAGATTTTCAAGAGGCATTGAAATTTTACAAAATGTCGTTAAAGTTGTTTAAAGAATTAGGAAAGCAACAAAAAATTGCCAACGGCTACAATAAAATAGGAGAAATACACTTGGCTTTAGGAAGTTACGAAGAAGCACTCAACTATTTTTTTAACGCTTTATCTGAGATAAATGAGTCTGAAGATAAATCATATTTGGCAGGAATATATTATAACATAGCCCGGGCATATTACAAAAAGAATAATCTTACACTGGCAGAAAGTTATGCTTTTAAAGCTATAGAAAAATCAACAGAACTTAAAAATGTATTCTACATAAAAAATGCAAAAAGATTACTCAGTGAAATTTTTGAGCAAAAAAACGATTGGAAAGACGCATATACATATTATAAAAGTTATGTGAATTTAAAAGACAGTTTAACTAATGAAGAAAACAATAAAGAGTTATTTCAAAAAGAATTGAATTATAAATTTGAAAAAGAACGAGAAATAAGAGAAAAAGAGTACGAAAAACAATTAGCCATAGAAAAAGCCGAGCAAGAAAAAAAGACCATTTTGTTATATAGTTCAGGATTGGGATTGGTGCTGATTTTTGCATTCAGCGTATTTATTTTTAATCGTTTACAGGTTACGCGCAAACAAAAGGCAATTATCGAAAATCAAAAACAAATTGTAGAACAGAAAAATAAAGAAATTACGGACAGTATATTATATGCCAAACGATTACAAAAAGCCATTCTTCCTTCTGCCGAACAAATAAAAAAATATTTACCCAATAGCTTTGTTTATTACTTACCCAAAGACATAGTAGCCGG